>Ga0307377_10001251_pt1 | contig 33070 bp, 31 predicted proteins | sample TR3MG_FD_202535 | JGI IMG/M metagenome (GOLD analysis project Ga0307377, IMG submission 202535) | Soil microbial communities from Risofladan, Vaasa, Finland - TR-3 | ecosystem: Environmental > Terrestrial > Soil > Coastal area > Acid sulfate soil | place: Finland: Risofladan, Vaasa | collected... | reverse complement strand
CGCTTTTAACCGGTATCGTAAACCGAAAAGTCGAGCCGCGACCGGCGCGCGACGTGAACGACATCTCGCCGCCGTGGAGCTCGACGATATTTTTGGCTATGACGAGCCCCAGGCCGGTGCCGGCGATTTTCCGCTGGCGCACCTCCGGCGCGCGATAGAAGCGCGTGAACACTTTGGCGAAGTCCGCTTTCGGGATGCCGGTCCCGGTATCGGCGACGGCGACGCGGAGGTTCCCTTCTCGAGCCGATAACGATACGTCGACTTCGCCGCCCGGTTTATTGTATTTCACGGCGTTGGATACTAAATTCGCGATGACTCTCGTTATTAGTTCGGGGTCGCATTCGACCTTAGGTAATTCGCCCTCGGCCTGCACCGGGTTTAACTTGACCTTAAAAACCTTGGCGCGCGGTTCGTACTCGGCGAGCGCGTCCCGGCACAGCGCGGCGACGTCGACGACGTCGTAGTTTAGCTCGATCTCGCGCCCCTCGAGAGCCGTAAGCTCGAGCATCTCGTCGAGCATCTGGTTCAAACGGGCGAGGCTGACCTCCACTATGTCGAAGAACTCGCGCTTTTTAGGGTCGAGGTAAGGCCGGAGTTCGTCTTCCAGGATGTCGACGGCGCCGGCCAAGGCCGTCAGCGGGTTGCGGAACTCGTGAACCAGCGTGAGTAGGTAGTCGTAGCGCCGCTCTTCGTCGGGGCATACGGTTTCTACCGGCAACGCCCCCGTGGTTCCCCGGGCGGTGGCCGTTTCGGTCGGGTCATCTTTGAGCTTTTCGGACATAACGGCGCCTTTTCGGCGTTTAAACCTTTTTACCGTTTGACATTATAACAAAAAAAAGGCGCCGCGCCAAACGCGGCGCCCTTATTTCAGCTGCGCTTAGCGCCGAACTTGGCCGCCCAATCGACGCGAGCCGTCGCGAACATGAGTACCGCCAACGTGGCGACGGCGCCGACCGTTATGATGAGGCCCGTGTATCCCGGGTAGAAGAAGGCGTACGAGAACAGCACCAGGAACATGAGCTGCGGGAACGTCGCGTACGCGACGGCGTAACGCGCGCCGCGCGCCATCGCGACGTAAATGAAGACCAACGCGCACGAGACCAGGGTCGACGCCAGGAACGTCAGATGTATGCCTACGTGGTCGGCGAGGTACGCGAAGAGGAGATGGAAAGCGAAGAACGCCGCCGCCAGGAAGAAGTAATTCATCGGGTGGAGGGGCGGGGTTTTATCCGCTTTGACCGCGGATATTATGAACAGGACCGTGAAGAAGAATAAGAGCGAGATCGGCGCGAAAAACGACATCCGGCTGGCGATGGGGCCCGGGTTAAGTTTCTTGGGCATCTCGACGCCGAGCTGGTAGCCGGTAACCAGGTCTTTGTACTGCCACGTCAGGCGCCACCCGTCGGCCGTCTTCTCCTTGGCGGTGGGGGAGACGCACCCCTCCGGGAAGTCCACGTCGTCGAAGTCGGTACGCGCGTTGAGGGTGAAGTCCCGGACGCGCGAGACGCCGTCGGCGAAGGAGTAAACCCAACGGTCGAGGCCGGGCGATTTGTAGCCGATTACGACGTCCGCCGTTTCACCCGGGGCGACCTCGAAGGAGGCCGTGATGCTGTCGGCGGCGTTGGGCGGGAATTCGACCTCTTCGTTTTTAGCGCGAAACGTGAAGTCGTCGTAGAGGGCGTTCGTCGCCGGGAAGGAGAAATCGACGAAGACCGTGCGCGGGGCCGACGTATCGTTTTCGACGTTGTACTCGGCGCGGTAGTCGACGACGTACGTGCTGAACCATAAGAGGCCCTTCTTCCGGTGTTCCAATTTTAAGTCGACGTCGACTTTCGTGCCGGTCGGCTCGACGAAAACCGGTTCCTCGACTACTTTCTTTTCGACCTTGCCCGGTTTCTCGCCTTCGGCGGCTTCGACCTCGACTTCGCGCGCTACCAGGTAGTAGAAGCGGGGGGCGCGTTGGCGTTGCTCCGTACCCCAGAGCTGGCCTACGGCGTCCGCGCCGAATTCTTTCGCTTTGTCGGTCCGGTGTACGAGGGTTCCGCCGAGGACGACCCATGCTACGACCGAGCAGAAGAAGATGAATATTATGGCGATGGTCCTGAGTACGGTCATAGGTACGACCTCCTTACGGCCTATTATTGATTTCGGATATTAGTGGTCCGCTCGGCGTCGCCGTGACAGCCAATATTGCTTCGCGACGCTGAATAGCGTCCAGCCGCAGATAAGGGCCGCGGCCGCCGCGACTACGTAAGCGAACCAATCGCCGTGGCGGGCGTAAAATGTGAGGTATTGGCGGTGGTATACGTCGTCCGTCAGCTGGTTGCGGATGTAGATTTTCGACTTACGTACGACGCGGCCGTTGGGGTCTATGAAACAGGTTACGCCCGTATTGGCGGCGCGGACGTACCAGCTGCGGTTCTCGACGGCGCGGAAGACGGCGGATGATAACGTTTGGTAGGGCGCGTTGGTCCGGCCGAACCAGGCTTCGTTGGTGATGTTGACGAGGAAGTCCGCGCCCCGCCGCGCGTACGCTCGCGATATGTCGGGAAAGACCGCCTCGTAGCATATAAGGCAGCCCAGCTCGTAACCGGAGGGCCGGATGACTTCCCAGCCCGGGCCGGGGGTGAAGTCGCCGGAGTCGGCGAAGAGGGTCTCGGTAACGGCCGGCACGTCCGCTTCCCACGGAATATGTTCGCCGAACGGCACCAGGCGGACTTTGGCGTAGCGGCCTGCTACGGCTCGAGCGGGCGTGATGAGCGCGGCGGCGTTATAGCGGTAATGGTCGCGGCCGCGGACGACGTTCGGCCTCGGCTGCCGCTCGACGGTTCCGGTGAGGAGGTCGACCGATAAATCCGCGGCGACGTCGTAGACTACTTCCCGGTAGAACGGGTCCTCGAAGAGGTAGAACGGCGTCGCCGTCTCGGGCCAGATTATCAACGTCGCGCCTTCGCGCTTCGCCTCGTAGCTCAAGTCCACGAGTACCTGCATCGTCTGGTCGCGGTACGCCGGGTCCCACTTGACGTCTTGGTCGATGTTGGGTTGGAGGACCGCGACGCGGATGGGTTGTCCCTCGTCGGGCGTGACGCGGGCGAGCGCGCCGTAGAGGCAAAGCGCGCCCAACAGCGCCGCCGTGGCGCCGCCGGCGCGCAGCCACGTCGCGACATGGCGGCGGTTTTTAAGGATATAATATACGAGGACGTTGACGGCGACGACTACGAGCGACACGGGCCAGGCCCCGGCGACGTCGGCGACTTGTATCAGCAGGTTCCATTTATATTGCGTATGGGCCAGCAAGCCCCAGGGGAAGGCGAGATAACCGACCGAGCGAAGCCATTCGACGGCGACCCAAAGCACCGGCGCGCAAATCAGCGCCGGCAGCCGGCCGTACCGCCGGGCCGCGACGTACAGGAGGCCGAAGAGCGCCTGGTATAGAGCTAGGTAGATGACGGCGCATATGAACCCGGCCGTCGTCGCCGGCGACAGCCAGTATAGGAGGAAGACGTTCCAGTGCAGGCCGAAGACGTAACCCAGCCACGCGCCCTGGCGGACGTTTAACCCCTCGAAGGCGACGAGCAGTGGCACGAGCGCGACGAACGCCAACGCCTCGACGTCGAAGCGCGGGAACGCGAGCGTGAGGACCGCCGCGGCGAAGATCGCCAGCAGGAAGTCGCGGCTCGAGAGTTTACGTCTTTGTTGGGTCACGTTTGGCCGGTCTTTAAGTATACGTATTTATACCAGAAAAAAGCCTACCCGTAAACCTTAGTTATAGGTATGCGTGCGCCCGCGTAGTCCTCTCTTGACACGCGGCCGCGTTTGAGTTATATAAAGAGCGTGGCGCTATCGTCTAGGGGTTAGGATAGGTGGTTCTCAGCCATCAGACCGGGGTTCGAATCCCCGTAGCGCTAACGGCCTCCGCTCGAGGGGGCTTTTTTTAGGAGCCGCGGCGTGGGCTCGGGTTTTAAAAGCCGTCCGACCCCGGCATTTCGGGGGGAGGGCGGGCGTTAACGCTTGACAGCTTGGCCTACATAGGCTATAAAAGCTGGTGGTAATGGCAACGGCCCCCGCGAGGGGCTTCAATTTTACGGGAGTTTGCGCGTGAATCCCAAATTTAAGGATTGGGTAGTGAAAAACCGTTGGCCGTTAGCGTTGGCGGCCGCGACGTTGGCGACGCGAGCCGTGTACCTGGCGACCGTGGTACAGGACCCGTTCTTCGGCTACCTCCGTCATATACCCGACGCATTTTTCTTCAACAACTGGGCGCAGGCGATAGCGTCGGGGGATTGGCTTGGCGGGGAGGAGGTATTCTTCATCGGGCCGCTGTACGCGTACTTTTTGGGGATAATCTACCGACTCATCGGGCCGCACTTGACGGTGGTGCGTTTCGTGCATATCGGGTTGGAGGTGGGGTCGGCGCTGTTCATCTACGGGTTCGCGCGGCGGGCGCTGGGGGAGAGGGCGGCGAAGGTGGCGGGGGCGATATGGGCGCTGTACCTTCCGGCGATATTTTTCAGCTCGTTCGTGCTGCCGGTGTCGCTGGACGTATTTTTGATAACGGGCTCGTTTTATCTGTTGGCGCGCGGGGTGGAGGGTCGGTGGGGGAATTTCGCGGGGGCGGGGGCGCTGCTGGGTTTGGCGATTTTGGACCGTACGAACCTGCTGGTCTTCGTCGCGGCGGCGGTACCGCTTTTCTTAATCTACGTAAAGCGGTTGGGGTGGCGACGAATCGGGGCCTACTTCGCGCCGATAGCGGTAATAGTGTTGGTGGTGACGCTGCGGAACGGCGTGGTGGGCGGCGATTTCGTTCCGATCTCGTCGCAGGGAGGGCTTAACTTCTACCTCGGCAACTCGCCCGGCGCCACCGGCGTATATTGGAACCTGGGCGAGGTGTATCAAGGCAGGCCCGCCGAGCTAAATAAGGACCTCGCTACCCTCCTGGCGGAGGAGTACGGGGGCGGCGAGATGAAACCCTCCGAGGTTTCACGGTGGTGGTTATCGGAAGGCTTGACGTGGCTCCGGCGCTACCCGGCGGACGCGGCGAGGTTGTACTGGCGCAAATTACGATTTCTCTTTAACGATTACGAAGTAAGCCTGAACGTCGACTTCTATTTTATGAAGTTCATTTCGCCGTTGCACCGCGTACAGGTTCCTTGGTTCGGGTTCGTGTTGCCGTTCGGGGTTATCGGCTTAGCGGTGGGGTGGCGCGGGTCGGGTTTCGCTCGGACCGCGGGTGCGCTCTTCGTAATAACGTACGCGTTATCGGTTCTGGTTTTCTTCATTTCGGCGCGCTACCGGTTGCCGATGGTCCCTATGCTCATAACTTTCGCCGGCGCCGGCCTTGTGCGGTGGTACGACCTTTGGCGGCGTTGGCGGTGGCGGCCTGCCGCGGCGTTGACGGCGGCCGCGGTTGCGTTGGGCGCTTTAGTGATGTGGCCTCCGCCCGATATTAGGCGGGATAATGCTTTCGGCCAGACCTATTATCGTTACGGTAAATATTATTTCGACGAGGGCGAGTGTGAGATGGCGGTGTCGTACTTGAAAAAGGCTACCGAGCTTACGCCGGAAATGTACCAGGGCTTCATAATGCTCGGCGTCACGTACGAACGCTTGGGCCAGCTCGACACGGCCGTTGAGACTTTTTGGCGCGGGACGGTGGTCGCCCCCCATAACGCGCAGATGCACTACAACTTGGCGATCACTCTGATTCACGGTGGCGGTCTCGAGCAGGCGTTGCCGTCGCTGCACCGCGCGGTCGAGCTCGAGCCGGGGTACGCCGAGGCCTGGACGCAGTTGGGCGAAGTATATATCGGCTTGCGTGATTTCCGGCGGGCCGAACTGGCGTACCGCCGCGTCGTGGAATTGTTGCCGGGCGACGCGGCCGTCTTACATAGGCATGCGGAGCTGGAATTGCAAATAGGGCGGGTTGGGGAGGCGCTGAAGTACGCGCAGGCGGCGATGGAAGCGAATCCTAACCTGCCGGGCCCGGGCCTAATCATCGGACGGGTTTATTACAACAACGGCGACTACCTGGGCGCGCTGAAGTATTTCGAGAGAGAGGTCGAGCTCCAGCCGACGTCGCCGGAGGTCTTCGGCTTTTTGGCGGCGTCGTACGGCAAGGTGGGGGAGATCGAGCGGGCGCGCGCGGCCTATCGGAATTATTTATCCCTGGGCGGCGCCCGCGACCCGGCCTTTGAACGCGACGCCGGCGTGTCTTTCGAGTAGGGTAAGGGTATAAATTTTAAGCCGCGGCCTTGCTAGCCGCGGCTTTTTTCGAGGGCTTTTTCGAAAGCGCCCCGCAGCCGCCGTCGCGTTTCGACCGGGTCCTCGATAACGATTTTCGTACCGGAAAGGATGTCCACGACGCCCAGTTCCCGCGGGTACCGCGGGACGATGTGGAGGTGGAGGTGGGCGATGGAAGCCCCCGCGGCCGCGCCGACGTTGTAGCCGACGTTGAAGCCGCCGGGGTCGTATTCGCCCGAGATAACGTCGAGGGCCAAGTTCTGCAGCCGCGCGAGGTGGGCGTGCTCTTCGGCGTCGAGCTCCCGCGGGTCTTCCACGTGGCGGGATGGGAAAATCATCAGGTGGCCCGGGTTATAAGGGTAGAGGTTGAGCGTAATTATGAAACCGTTATCGCGCGCGAGCTCCAGGTTCGCGACGTCGCCCTCGCCCCGGGCGACGTCGCACAGGATGCACCGGCCCGAGGGGCGGCGGCCCCTTTTTTGGACGTATTCCGTTTTACCGGGGACGAAGAGGTTGGGCCGGTTCTCCACCGTTATTGTTTGAAGCCTTCGGGCCCGCCGGGTTCGGGTCGCTGAGGGATCTTAATTTCGCCGAACTGGTCCTCGAAGCGCGAGACGTTCTCGGTGAGCGTGAGGAGGAATTGTTTGGCGTGCAGCGGCGTCGTAATTATGCGGCTTATAATTTTAAAGCCGGCCCGCCCGGGTACGGCGCGGCCGAAGTCGAAGACGAATTCGGCCGGCGAAAAAACTATCTGGGCTACGTTGGCGTAGGTGCCGTCCGCCACCTCGTCGGCGATTTCGGGTTCGATTAACGGGCGTTCCGGTTCCGCTTTTTTCTTCTTTTCGTCGGCCATAGTCCCTCCGGTGGGCGAGTACGCCGCGGCTCGAGCGGAGCGTTTTCCCGGATGCCGTTTCTACGAGCTGCGGGCGTTACGCCCTAGTTCGGCGCGGTATTGATGGGTGGGGGTTGAAATTCGAAACCTCGGCGTACGGTTAGCTTTGCTCGGCGCCGGTGAGTGTTTTTACGATTTCGAGGGAGAGTTGGTCGGTGTCGGCGCCGACGTCTATGGCTACCGTGTCGCCCGGGTTGATGTCCTCGCGGAGCAACTTTTCGACCAACGGGTCTTCCACGTATTTCTGTATCGTGCGGCGGAGAGGCCTGGCGCCGAAAGTCGGGTCGTAACCTTTCTCCATCAGGAACTCGTTGGCGTCTTCGGTGAAGTAGAGCTCGAGCATGTGTTCCTCGAGCCGCGTTTTAAGCTCGTTGATCATGAGGGTTACGATGGCGCGCAAGTGCGTCTTTTCGAGCGGGTGGAAGACGATAACCTCGTCGACCCGGTTCAGGAATTCCGGGTTGAAGAGTTTTTTAACTTCGGTCATTACGGTCTTCTTGATTTCCCCGTACGTCGCCTCGCCGGGGGCGGCGCCGAACCCTATGCCCCCGCCGTCCTTGATTTGGCGAGCGCCGAGGTTCGACGTCATAATGATGACCGTATTACGGAAATCGACCGTGCGGCCGATGTTGTCCGTCAAGCGGCCGTCTTCCATAACTTGCAGAAGCACGTTGAATACGTCGGGGTGGGCTTTCTCGATCTCGTCGAGTAAAATGACGGAATAGGGTTTACGGCGGACGCGTTCGGTTAATTGGCCCCCCTCCTCGTAGCCGACGTAACCCGGCGGCGCGCCGACGAGCCGCGAAACGGTATGCTTCTCCATATACTCCGACATATCGACGCGGATAATCGCGTCCTCGTCCTCGAACAGGAATTCGGCCAGCGCTTTGGCGAGCTCGGTCTTGCCGACGCCCGTCGGGCCGAGGAAGATGAAGGAGCCGATAGGCCGCTTGAGGTCTTTGACGCCCAGCCGACTGCGCCTTATGGCTCGCGTTACGACGCCGATGGCCTCGTCTTGGCCCACGACGCGTTTGTGGAGGTCGTCCTCCATCCTCAGCAGCTTTTCGAACTCCTCCTGCTCGAGCCGGTCGACGGGTATTCCGGTGGTCTTGGATACGATGTAGGAGACGTCGTCCACGGTGAGGACGTTCTCTTCCTGTTCGGTAAGGGCGCGCCACCGCTCCTTGGCCTCTTCCACCTTCAGGCGGTATTCGCGCTCGCGGTCGCGGTAGCGGGCGGCGGTCTCGAACTCCTGGCGCTCGATGGCCGCTTCCTTTTCGGTACGCATCTCGGCCATCTTGGCCTCCAGGTTGCGGATGTCGGGCGGCAGCGTCGAATGGCGCAGCCGTACCATCGCACAGCCCTCGTCGATGACGTCGATGGCCTTATCGGGGAGGTAGCGGTCCGAGATGTACCTGTCGGCCAGCCGCGCCGCGGCGACGACGGCGTCGTCGGTTACCTTGACGTGGTGGTGTTCCTCGTACCGGTCCCGTAGCCCATGGATGATTTCGATGGTCTCCTCGACCGACGGGGCGTCCACCATTATGGTCTGGAACCGCCGCTCGAGCGCGCCGTCTTTTTCGATGTGCTTGCGGTATTCGGAGAGGGTGGTGGCGCCGATGCACTGGAGCTCGCCGCGCGCCAAAGCGGGTTTGAGCATGTTGGAGGCGTCGATGGCTCCCTCCGCGGCGCCGGCGCCGACGATGGTGTGGAGCTCGTCGATGAAGATGATGATGCCCTCGTTTTTGCGTATCTCCTCGACGACCATCCGCATCCGTTCCTCGAACTGACCGCGGTATTTGGTCCCCGCTACGACCGCGGCCAGGTCGAGGGTTAGCAGGCGCTTCCCGGTCAGTGCTTCCGGGACGTTGTTCTCGACGATGCGTTGGGCGAGCCCTTCCACGATGGCCGTCTTGCCTACCCCCGGTTCGCCGATAAGTGCGGGGTTGTTCTTCTTGCGGCGGCTTAAGATTTGGATGACGCGTTCGATTTCGTCTTCCCGTCCGATCACGGGGTCGAGCTCGCCGTCGCGGGCGAGTGCGGTGAGGTCCCGGCCGAACTCGTCGAGCACGGCCGTCTTCGATTTGCGGCGGCGCGCCCGCGTCGTCTTCTCGCCGGTACCCAGGCTCGAGATGACCTCGAGGCGAAGGTCGTCCGGGTCGACGTTGAGGTGGGTAAGGACCTTGACCGCGACGCTTTCGCCTTCCCGTATTATTCCCAGCAGAAGGTGTTCGGTACCCACGTAATTGTGATTGAGCAAGCCCGATTCTTCGACGGCGTGGCCGATGACGGATTTGGAGCGCGCCGTAAACGGGATGTCGCCCACGGTCCGCATGCCGCCGCCGGGCGCTACGAGTTTTTCGACCTGGCGCCGGATCATCTCCAGCGAAAGGCCGAACTTCCGCAGGACCGCCGCGGCGCCGCCGTCGCCTTCGCGAATAAGGCCCAGGAGGATGTGCTCCGTGCCGACCGCGTCGTGGTGGAGGCGCGTCGCCTCTTCTCGCGCGATGAGGATTACTTTTCTAGCTCGGGCGGTGAATTTATCTAACATCTTCGTATAGGGTCAAAGGGGAGGGTTTCGGTTCGGTTTTCATTTTTACTTTTTACGACTTATTATACCACTTTTCGAAAACCGCCGCAAGGTTCAAGGAATTCCGGCGTCGTATAAGACGCCGCCTTCCAACGACAGCGTCCGCGCGCATCGGCGGGCCAACGCGCGGTTGTGGGTGACGATTACGAAGGTTTGTCCCAGCCGCGCGTTGAGGTCAAAGAGAAGGTCGTGCAGGCTCTCCGCGGTTCGTTCGTCGAGGTTGCCGGAAGGTTCGTCGGCCAGGACCACGGCCGGCTCCGCGGCGAGTGCCCGGGCAACGGCTACCCGTTGCCGTTCGCCGCCCGATAGCTTGGCGGGGCGGTGCGTTTCGCGTTTGCGGGCGCCCACCGCCTCGAGGTACGTACGCGCGCGCCGCTCCGCTTCCGCCGCATCCACCCGGCCTATCAGCAGCGGCATCATTACGTTCTCGAGCGCGGTGAACTCCGGCAATAAATGGTGGAACTGGAAGACGTACCCCACGCGGCGGTTGCGGAAATGGGCGCGCCGGGCGTCTTTCAGGCCGAAGATGTCGGTCCCGTCCACGAGCACCTGTCCGTCCGTAGGTTTGTCGAGGCCGCCGAGCAAGTTGAGCAACGTCGTTTTGCCGGCGCCCGATTCGCCCACGACGGCCACCGTTTCGCCGGCGGCCACGCCCAGGTCCAGCCCCACCAGGATTTTTAAGGTCTGGTCGCCGTTCCGGTAATATTTATGGAGCCCTCGCGCTTCGACGACGTTATTCATGTTGGATCGCTTCTACCGGCTCGAGCCGCGCCGCGCGCCAGGCCGGGTATATCGTCGCGGCTACGCTTATCGCCAGCGCCACGACGCAGATTAATAAAATATCCAGGGGTTGGACGACGACGGGCAGCGTCCGCAGCGCGTATACTTCCGCCGGCAACTCGATGAATTGGTACTTTAGGAGAACACGGCAGAGCCCCAAGCCCGCGGCCAGGCCGAGCGCCGTCCCCACCGTTCCAATAATGAGCCCGTTGAGTACGAAGATGCGCACGACGGCGCCGTTAGTCGCACCCATAGCCTTCATAATGCCGATTTCGCCCGTCTTCTCGATGACGAGCATGATGAGCGTGGAGAGGATATTGAACGCCGCGACCAATATAATAAGTGTGAGGATGACGAACATGGTGTGCTTTTCCAGCGCCAACATGGTCCAGAGCTGTTCGTGGGTAACGGTCCAGTCGCGGGCGAAGTAGGGCAGGCCGACGGCCTCGTTGATGCGGGCCGAGACGGCGGGCGCGTCGAAGACGTCGTCGACCCGGACCTCCAAGCCGTTGACCTTGCGGGGGATGGCGAGGAATTCCTGGGCCGTCTCGAGGTCTATATAGGCCAAGGAAGAATCGAACTCGTACATGCCGACGTCGAAGATGCCGACGACGCGGAAGTTTTTCATCTTGGGCGGGACCGGCGCGAGCGGGTTCCAGATGACCTGGGGCGAGATGAGCGTGACGGTGTCGTTGAGGTCGACGCCCAGGTTGCGGGCGAGCTCGACGCCGAGGACGATGCCGTCGTCGGGCGGGACGTATCCGCCCAACTTGGGCTCGAGATGGGACTTCTTCGCGACGTCGAAGTCCATCGTTCCCTCCACGATTTTATCCTCGATGGTGGAGATATCGCGGTGGCTCGCCATGTCGACGCCGCGGATGACGGCGCCGATGGAGTCGTGCTTCGACGAGAGGATTCCCTCGACGAAGACGAACGGGGCCACGGCCTCGACCCCTTCCACTCGCTCGACTTCGGTCGCCACCGTCGGGTAGTCGGTGATGCCTTCGCGGCCTACGTGGAGGACCGTGATGTGCGCCGTGGTTCCGAGGATCTTCTCGCGCAAGTTGATCTCGAAGCCGTTCATCACGCTGATGACGACGACGAGCGCCATAACGCCCACCGCCACGCCGCCGACGGATATGAGCGTTATGACGGAGAGGAAGGCGTCCTTCCCCTTGGCGGTGAGGTAGCGCCGCGCGACGAAGAGCTCGAACGATTTTTTCATTTACTTAAACAAAGCTTTCACGCGCCCGAGTGACGTCGGCGCGATTGCGGGCTCGACGCGCTTGAAGTACTGGACGCGGTTGTTGCCGGTATCCGCTACGTACGCGCGCGTACCGGCGGGCGAGATGGCGACGCCGTCGGGGAAGTTGAATTCGCCGTCGCCGGTCCCCTTACTGCCCCATTTGCCGAGGAAGCTGCCGGAGGCCGTAAAATACTGGACCTGGTGCCACGAGTAGTCGGTAACGTAGATGCGGTAATCGGGGCCGGCCGCTATGGCCGAGGGGTACTCGAATTGCCCCCAGCCGAAACCTTTCGTGCCCCATTTACCGCGGAAGACGCCCTCGGCGTCGAAGTACTGCACCCGGTTGTTGAGCCGGTCCGCGATGTAGACGTTGCCGTGGGGCGCGACCGCGATGCTAATGGGTTGGTCGAATTGGCCGTCGGCGGCGCCTTTAGTACCCCAGGAGCCCAGGAAGCTGCCGGCTCGAGTGAAGTACTGCACGCGATTGTTATAGGTATCCGCCACGTAGACGTTGCCGCCGCGGTTCACCGCGACGCCGTGCGGTTTATCGAAGAAACGCGGTAAGATGCCGAACTCGCCCCACTGGCCCAGGTACGCGCCGTTCGGTTTGAAGTATTGGACCCGGTTATTGTCGAAGTCGGCTACGTAGACGTTGCCGTTGAGGGCGACCGCCACGTCCGAGGGGTAAACGAATTGGCCTTTGCCGGAACCGCGCGAGCCCCACCGGCCGAGGAAACTGCCGGCGGCGGTGAAGTACTGGATGCGGTGGTTGAACTCGTCGGCGACGTAGACGTTGCCGTTGGGCGCGACGGCTATCCCCGTCGGCGCGTTGAATTCTCCCGCGGCGGTTCCCGGTGAGCCCCACTGACCGGCGTATTTAAACTCGGCCGGGGCGGCCGCGGCCATAGCAATTGAGAGAATGATTAGCGTCGGTACTCGTTTCATTTCTCGTCCTTTGTTCAGCTGTGGCTGCCGGCCCGACGTGAAAGGCGTTCTGAGCCGGAGGCGTGGTGAGAGGTTACCGTGGTACCCGGTACGCTGTTTATTTAAATAGGCATTTTACGCGCCCCAACGACGTCGGCTCGACCGCGGGTTGGAGGTCTTTGAAATACTGGACGCGGTTGTTGTTGGTATCCGCAACGTAGACTCGTACGGTCGACGTATCGCCGCGGCTCCACCGCGTAGCGGCGACGCCCCACGCGTAATTGAGCCGGCCGTCGCCGGTTCCGAATGAACCCCACTTGCCGAGGAAACTGCCGGCCGGCGCGAAGTATTGGACGCGGTGGTTGTAGCAATCCAGGATGTACACGTTCCCGCCCGGGCCGAAGGCGACGCCGCACGGCGTGTCGAATTGGCCGTCGCCGCTTCCCCGCGTGCCCCAGGACGCTACGAAGCTTCCGGCGGGGGAAAAACGCTGCACGCGGTGATTCCCGGCGTCCGCTACGTAAACGGTGCCGTTTTCGCCTACTGCTATTCCCCGGGGCTCGTCGAATTGGCCCGGGCCGTTGCCCGGCGCGCCCCAGCTGCCGACGAAGCTCCCCGCCGGCGAGAAGTACTGGACGCGGCAGTTGCCGGCGTCGACGACGTATACGTTGCCGTTAGGCGCCGTGGCCACCCCGAGCGGTTTGTTGAATTCGCCCTCGCCGGTACCGCGTTCGCCCCAGGAGCCCTGGAAACTCCCCGCGTTGGTGAAACGTTGGACCCGGTGGTTCAGCGAATCGCCGACGTATACGCCGTTCGCGGACACGGCGACCCCGGAGGGAAAGCGAAACTTGCCCGCGCCGGTACCGTACGCCCCCCATTTCCCCCGGTAACTCCCGGTCGCCGTGAAGTACTGGACGCGATGGTTGTGGCGGTCGGTAACGAAAACGCGGCCGCCGGGGGCGACGGCCACGTCCCACGGGTGGTCGAACTGGCCTTCACCGGACCCTTGCGCACCCCACTTTCCTTCGTACGCGAACTCGGCGAACGCCGCCGCGGTGGCCAGAAGTAAGGCCGCTGTCGTGACTATCTTTTTCATACTCGAACCTCCCCGGTTAAATGGCGGGGCCGTCGTACGGTTTCGTTCAAGAGCGCCCCCGCCGCCCTTCTCCGGAAGGAAAGGCGAAAGGTAAAAATCATTCGAAAAGCGCTTTGACGCGCCCGAGCGAGCACGGCTCGACGCCGTATGCCACGCGCCGGAAGAATTGGACGCGGTCGTTATCCGTATCGGCGACGTAGACGCGTTTGCCGTCGTTAAACGTCGCGACGCCCCGAGGTTCGTTGAATTCTCCGCCGCCCCTTCCGAGCGAACCCCACGTCCCCAGGAAGCTGCCGCTCGTCGTAAAATGCTGGACGCGGTGGTTGAAATCCTCCGTCACGAATACCCGCTCGTCGCCCGAGACCGCTATGGCTTTCGGGTAGAAGAATTGGCCTTCGCCGTAGCCGAGCGAACCCCATTTGCCCAGGAACGTACCGAACGCGGTGAAATATTGGACCCGGGCGTTGGCGGCATCGACCACGTACGCGCGGCCGTCCGGCGCGAGGGCGACGTCGGTGGGGAAGTCGAATTGGCCGTCGCCTTTGCCGCTGCGGCCCCACTTCCCGAGGTAACCGCCGTTGGGGGTGAACCGTTGTACGCGGTCGTTCTCGGCGTCGGTGACGAAGACGTTCCCGCCGCGCGCGACCGCGACGCCGAGGGGCGTATCGAAATCCCCCGCCCTTGACCCCGGCCGGCCCCACCGGCCGAGGTAGCTGCCGGCCGCGGTGAAGTATTGGACGCGGTCGTTATCCGTATCGGCGACGTATACCGCTCCGTTCGGCGCCACGGCCAGGCCGTACGGCCCGTCGAATTGCCCGGGCCCGTTTCCCGGCGTCCCCCACTTCCCGAGGTAACTGCCGCCGGCCGTGAAGTATTGGATACAATCGTTGCGCCGGTCGGATACGTAAACGTTCCCGTTCGGCGCCACCGCGACGCCGGAGACCTCCGTGAACGCGCCGTGGCCCGTACCCAACCGGCCCCATTGCCCTTCGTATACGTACGTCGCCGCCGCGGCCGTGGGCAGCGCCGACGCGAGCGCCGTCGCGATATAATAAATGTGTTTCATAACCTCGTGTCGTTGACCTTTAGAACTGGCCGATTAATCCGCGGTCCATAGCGGCGCGGTCGAGCCACCGGAACGCAAGGTACCCCGCGCCGAAGAAAGCTAACGCCCCCGCGACCAGCGGCACGACGTTCGCGGGTTGGGTCACGTACGAAAAGCCTTTGCCGTCGAGTAGGACGGCGCGTAATAACCGTACCGACTGTGTATAGGGGAACCACCGCAGCGCGGTTTCCGCGGCCGGGTGGTAGGAGCCCAACGCCGCGAACGAGAGTACGATCAATATAAATTGAACTAACACGATCAGATTGCCTATGCGTTTGAACACGAGCGCGAAGCCGGCGACCGTGAGGCCGACGCCGGCGAGGAAAACGTAACAAAAAAAGAATATGAATAGTACGCTCAGCACGTCTACGGTCAACCTGAAGCGGCAAATCAGCGCGCATGTTATGGAGATCACAGCGTAGTGAAACAGGCCGGTCGTGCTTACCGCTAATATTTTCGCGACGATGGTCGGGCCGTGCCCCGCGGGGGTGAGGAACTCGCGCTCGATATAACCCTTAGTCGCGGCCTCCTTTATTTCCCAAGCCGCCTGTTGCACGGTGAGCACGTAGAACGTCCAGAATATGTAGCCCACGTAGACCGACGCCATCGTACTGCCCATAACGAGGCCGGCGGGGACGAAGGCGTAAACGCCCAGGAATATGCCGACTAAAGGTAGCGTTACGATGAGGTACAGCGACGCCAGGTCGAACGGGTAACGCAACAGCGTAATAAATTCCGCGGTGAAGTGGGCGCGCGCGAGGTGAAGCCAATATTTCACCGTGACTGCTTCCCTTCGCCCTCGACTATCGAGAGGAACACCCGCTCGAGGTCGGGTTGGTGGCGGGCGACCTCCAATATATCACATTCCTCGCTTCGCAGCTTCGCCAGGATTTCGTATAAACGGTCCTTCTTGTCCGTATGGAGGCGGAGGGTTAAATCACGTTTATGGTCGCCGGCGGGTATAATTTCGACGTCGCCGTCGCCGAAGTCGACGGTTCCGGGCGCCGTTTCCGGCCAACGAAGGTGGATGGTGTATTGGTGATAACGGAAAAGTTCCAGGAGTTCTTCCGTCGGCTTAAACGTAACCAACCGCCCTTCGGTGACGATGGCGACGCGGTCCGCGACCTTTTGCGCGACCGCCATCTCGTGAGTGGTCAGCAACACCGCGCGACCCTCCCGGGCCATCTCGCGGATGATGGTTTGGAGTTCCTGCGACGTTTGGACGTCCAGCCCCAGCGTCGGCTCGTCGAGTAGGACGAGCTCAGCCCGCGTAAGGAACGCGATGGCGACCGATAGGATCTGTTTCTGGCCCTTTGAAAGGTTCCGTACTTGCTCGTCGGCTTTCCCTGCTAGGTGAAACCGCTCTAGAGCCGCCGGCGTCTCTTCCTTGACGCGCCGCCGGTCGCACCCGGCTATGGTGGTGAAAAAGGTTACGTTTTCTTTCACCGTTAGCCGAAAGCGGAGGTTGCGGTCCCCCTCGAGCACCACCGCCATGCGCGCCAGCGCCCGCCGGCGCTCGCGCGCGAGCGAATATGGGCCTATGAATATTTCGCCCGCGGTCGGGTTCAACAAACCGCAGATGGCCTTTATCGCCGTCGTCTTGCCGGCGCCGTTAGGTCCGAGAAGCCCCACGACCTCGCCGTCCCGCACGTCGAGGTCGAGATTTTTAATCGCCTCCACCGCCGGCCGCCGGAACGCCTTCGGGTACGTCTTCTTAAGGCCTACGAGTTTTAAGCCGAGTCCGTCCGTCATGATTGCTTCTTCTTCTTGTATTTATACGAGGCCCATATCCAGGCGGCGAGGAGTATAAGGCCCGCCAGAAAAAGGGCGTAGTCTTCGTAGTAGCGCCACTGCACCGCGGGGCCGAGGCCGCCCACGACGGACCACAGGAACGGTATGAACGTGAAGCGCCAGCGCGGCTTGCGGTCGAAGGTAAAGAGCAGCATCCCGCACGTGAATATCGCTATCGGCGTCGCGCAGCCGAAGAGCGCGAGCTCGGGCCAACCGTGTTTGAATATCAGCGCCGTTACCGGGTAACCCACCAGCGACCAGCCGGCGACGGTCGCGCCGACGTGGCCTAACTTCGGGTGGCCGTAAGGCCGGAATTCGATTTTGGGCCAAAAGATTTCGACGGCGAAGAAAACCGCCTGCAGTAGGAACAGCGCCCCCCAGGCGTAGCCGGCGGAATTAATCCGCGTGTAAAACATTATCATATAAAAGATGCCGAGCCACGCCCAAAGGACCGCCAGCGTACCTTTGGCCGCGACGTCGGCCCACTTGCCGGGGCGCGCGAAGACGAGGAACGCGGCGCCGACCGCGAGCAGGTAGAAGATGACGTGCGCCGGGAAGACGGCGCGGTTGAACTCGGCAAGGAACGAAATAAATGCCTCCGCGGTTACCATGAAGTAGCTCCTCCAGCGGTTTCAGATTCTCGTGCGGGCAACGTTCGGCACAGGGCGGCTACGAAACAAAGTACGGCCACGGCCGCGACGCCGGCCGGGATCAATTCCTCGTAAAAGCGCCAGGCCTGCGCGACGCAGACGCCGGCGATTAGCGCCCAGGCCGCCGGGATTACGAAAAACAGCGGCCTCGGCTTATGGAGCGTGAACGTGAGTAGGGCCAACGTGAACGCCGCGGTGGGCGCCGGCGCCGTGCCGACGAGCCGCAGCGCGGGCCAACCGCGGCCCGACCAGCTCGAGACAATAGGGTGTAAGACCCCGGCGGCGGCGAGCAGGCCGCACCCTATTAGTAGGGTGGGGGCGCTTTTAAAGGGTCGAAATTCCAACGTTCCGAAGAAAGCGTCCATAAAGAAAAAAGTACCCTGCAGTATAAAGGCGAAGGCGAAGAGGTAAGCGACGTGGAACTCGGGCGCGAAGCGCCCCCAAAAGAAGATAACGCCGGTCCAGAGCCAAAGCAAGTTGAGCAAGATTTTGACTATTAAGTCGCTGAAGGCGCCGGGTTTGACCAATACGAACGCGACCGCGGCCAAAGCGACGGCGGCGCCGAAGGCCGCCGCGGGCCAGTACGCGCGGTTATATACGCCGACGAGCCCTAAGACGAGCTCGCGGGTGGGGATTTCTATCTCTTCTACGGCGGCGGTGTACGTTGGCATAGGCCTGTTGCGAGACGGTAGCCGTTACTTTTTAATCCTGAGCTGCGGGAACGCGATGACCTCGCGGATGTTGGGCGCGTCGGCCAGGACCATCGCGACGCGGTCGACGCCGACGCCCAGGCCGCCTGCCGGCGGCATGCCGTACTCCAGCGCCTCCAGGAAGTCCTCGTCCACTTGCTGGGCCTCCTCGTCGCCCGCGGCTCGAGCTTCCGCTTGCGCTTCCAAAGCCTTACGCTGCTCGCCGGGGTCGTTCTGCTCGCTGAAGGCGTTGGCTATTTCTAAATTACATATATATAGTTCGAACCGCTCCGCGAGCGCCGGGTTGTCGCTTTGCCGCTTGGCGAGCGGCGAAAGCTCGGCCGGGAAGCCGACAACGAACGTCGGCGCCCAGAGCCCGGGAACGACCATCTCGTCGAACAGCACGTCTATCGCCCGGGCGCGGGACCAGCGGCCTTCGACTTTGGGCCACAGCTCGGCGAATTCGCCCCGGCGCAGGACGTCCTCCAGTTTTTTTTCGTCGCAGCCGAGCACGTCGCCAATCCCGGCCTCTTTCAGCTTTTCGTTTAAGGAATCCACCATCGATATTTCGGGCCACGGCGGCTCGAGGTCTACGTCGCGACGCTGGTACGTCAGCTTCAACGTTCCGCGGATTTCTTCGGCGGCGGCGATTATCAAGCCCTGCGTCAGCGCCATCATCGTCCGGTAGTCGCCGAAGGCCTCGTACGCCTCGAGCATGGTGAACTCGGGGTAGTGGGTCCGGTCGATGGATTCATTCCGGAAGTCCTTGCCTATTTCGTAAACTTTCTCGAGGCCGGCGACGAGGAGTCGTTTGAGGTAGAGCTCGTCGGCGATGCGAAGGTAGAGGTCCATCTCCAGGTCGCGGTGGTAGGTGGTGAAGGGGCGGGCGTTGGCGCCGCCGTACAGCGGCTGGAGGATGGGGGTCTCGATCTCGGCGTAGCCCTGTTCCGCCATAAACCGCCGCGTTACCCGCAGCAACTCGGCGTGGGTGAGGACGCACGCCCGCGCGTGCGGGTTAACCATCACGTCGAGGTAGCGCTTCCGGTAGCGCTTCTCCGGGTCCGCGAACTCGTCGTGGACGACCTCGCCCTCGTCGGTCTTTTCGGTCTTGACGATGGGGGGTGTCCGTACGCTCTTGGCCAGGACGTCGAAGGCCTCGACCGCGACCGTTACCTCGCCGGTGCGCGTCTTGAAGACCTTCCCGGCGGCGCCCACGAAGTCGCCCAGGTCGAGGAGGCCGAATAGCTCGTAGCGGTCCCCCAGCAGGTCCGATTTGAAATACAATTGTATCTTGCCGGAGGCGTCGGTTACGTCGGCGAAGGAGGCTTTGCCGTGGGGGCGCAGCGCGGTGACGCGGCCTACGACGGCCACGTCTTTGCCCTCGAGCTCGTCGAAGGCCGACGCGACGTCGCGTATGACGTGGCTCCGCGTCGAGCCCACGGGGTAGGGGTCGATTCCTCGCTCGCGCAGGCGCGCGAGCTTATCCAGCCGGATGTCGCGCAGGCTTTTAGTTTCCTCCGTCAGCTTCCTCCTCGGGGGGAGGCGTTTTCTCGGCCGTCCCGGCCTTTTCTTCGGCGCTCAGGTACTCGCGCGTTCTGTACGCCGAGAGCCGGTAGTAGATCTGGTAGAACGATTCGACCGGTTCGCCGTCCTGGGTGGCCGGCGCGAAAAGGCACTTGCGCGCCGCCGCCAACGCCGTAGCGTCGATTTCGTCGTCGCCGGAGGTCGACCATACCTCGGCCTCCGTGATTTGCCCTTCGGCGTCGAGGGTGAGTTTCAATACCACCGTGTCCGTAAAGACCACCCCCGGGACGATTTCGATTTCGCCCAGCGGCTCGACGTGTATCGGTTGGGCCGGGACGAAGCCGTCCTGGGCCCCGGCGGCGGCCGCGAGCAAGGCCGGCGCAATTATCCAACGCATCATTATGCCCACCTGGCGTTTCTTCTAGACTATGTGTCGTGAGCCGTCTTTATTTAAATTCTATTATGAACGGCCACCACGTCGCCGTCGGTTTGCCATTCAGGACGGCCGGCTCGAATTTGAACTCGCGCGCCGCGGCGAGCGCCCGTTCGACGTAAAGCGGGTCCGCGCCGTCGCCGGCCTGTTCCGCGTACCAGACGCCGCCGTCGGGGCCGATGAATAAGTCCAACGAGATTTCGGTCGTCAGCGACGGCGCCCCGGGCGGGAAGGTGGGCGCGACGGATTCGACCAGTTCGGGCGCGACCTCGAATTCTCGTTCCGGCTCGCGCGAGGCGTCCACCACTTCCGTATCCCGCATCAGGCGGAAGACGTACCAAATGGTGGCGCGCTCGCGGGCGGAATCGAACGTACATTTTTCGAACGCGGCGTAGGCGGGGTCCGCGAACGCGGCCGGCCCGTCGTTATATATGACCCTGCAAACGCCGGGTTTTCCGGCTTCCGACGCGCCGCAAACGACGACGTTGACTTCGAAAGGCTTGTCCCGGATATCCGCCGGGTACGCCGGCGCGACGAGCTCTTCGCCGCCGGCGGCCGCCGTGCTCATTATCAAGAAAGCCGTTACGGCGGGCGGGCCGCGCAGCGCCGTTTTTAAAAACCTTTCGGCCGTCATTCCTGGCCCCCCTTCGTGCCGCGCCACTTCAAGGCCGCGGCGATTAATTCGTCAAGGCCGCCGTCGAGGACGCGGCCGACGTCGCTCGTCTCATGCCCCGTCCGCAGGTCTTTGACCAGCTGGTACGGGAAGAGGACGTACGAGCGTATCTGGCTGCCCCACGCGATATCGCGCTTGGGCCCTTTGAGGTCCTCGACGCGGGCGCGTCGTTCGTCCTCTTTCAATTTGTGCAGTTTCGAACGTAATACCTCCAGCGCCCGAAGTCGATTGAGATGCTGCGAACGCTCGGCCTGGCAACACACGACGATGCCGGTGGGGAGGTGGGTGATGCGCACCGCCGAGTCCGTAACGTTTACGTGCTGGCCGCCGGGCCCCGACGAACGGAAAGTATCCACTTTAAGGTCGGTCTCGTCGATATCCACCTCTACCGTCTCGTCGAGTTTGGGCCATACGGCTACGTTGGCGAACGACGTGTGGCGGCGACTCTTTTGGTCGAAGGGCGATATTCGAACCAGGCGGTGTACGCCGGCCTCGCAGCTCAGGTTGCCGTACGCGTAGTCGCCCCGCGCTTCGAACACGGCGAATCGTACGCCGGCTTCCTCCGCCGCTTCGGCCGCCAGGATGTCGCATTGGTAGCCGCGCGCCTCGGACCACTTGAGGTACATCCGAAAAAGCATCTCGGCCCAATCGGCGGCGTCCACGCCGCCGGCGCCGGGTTTGACTTCCACGATGGCGTCGGACCCGTCGTAAGGACCCCCCATGAACGTCAAAAGCGAAAGGCGTTCGACCTCTTCTTCCAGCGCCGAGAGTTCGCTACCGAAGTCGGCGCAGGCCGCTTGTTCTTCGAGGCAGAGTTGGTAGAAGACGCCCAGGTCCTCGAGTCTTTTTTCGGCCGCGGCGAACGCTTCGGCCCGTTTTTTTAGGCGACTCAGCTCGGCCAGTAGTCGTTGGGCCTGGTCGCGATTTTCCCATAGGTCCGGTGCGGCGGCCTTCTCCTCGAGGCCGACGATGCGGTTGACGGTTTTTTCCGGGTCAAAGGCCCTCCCGGACGTCGTCCACCGCGCGTGAGAGCCTGTCTAATCTTTGCTCGAGCTCGCTTATGTCTTCCATCATCGGAACTCCGTAGTTATGCCGGGAATAATACCACAACGGCGGCGCCGCGGCAAGCGCCCGTTAACGAGGACCCTCTGCGGCCCGCCGTGGGCCTTCGTCGCGTAGTTGACACCCGTCGCCGCGGTATGGTAACCTCGCTGCGCGTGCGGAGGCGGCGGATGATAACTCCCGAGGATAATATCTACCTGGTGGGTTTTTCCGGGGTCGGAAAGACGGTCGTCGGCAAGTTGCTGGCGGGGAGGCTCCGGCGGCGGTTCGTCGATATGGACGCCGTTATTGCCGAACGGCTGGGCGAATCCATCCCCGGCGTCTTCGCCCGCTACGGCGAAGGCCGGTACCGCGACGAAGAGAACCTGCTGGTGGCCGAACTCGCGTCGCAGCGGGGCCTGGTCGTGGCCGCCGGCGGCGGCGCCATCCTCGACGACAAGAATTACCGCCTCTTCGAGGAATCCGGCGTCGCGGTGGCCTTGCGGGCCGGCCCCGAAACTATTCAAGAACGGCTCGAGAGCGAGGAGCCGCGCGCGCTGCTCCAGAGCGCGGACCCGCTCGCCCGCATCAGGGAGCTTAAGGCGGAGCGCCGGGCCGTATACGACAAGGTGCCGCTGCAAATCCAAACCGACGAGCTTATGCCGGCGGAGGTCGTCGACCGCGTTATCGAATTGGTGGGGGTGACGAGCGAAGAGTAATTCCCCTACGGGTCGCGCTTGGCGAGTTCCGCCGCGGCGGCGCGGCGCATCACGTCGAACGGGGCTTCGCCTCCCGTCCACAACTCGAACGCGCGGCAACTTTTATAAAGGAACATAGCCAGGCCGTCGGCGTGGCGGAGGCCGCGTTCTTCCGCCGCTTCCAGTAAACCCGTCCGCCGAGTATAAGTTAGGTCGAATACGAAGCAATCCTTGGGTATCGCGTCGTAGTTGAGCGGAGGTAAGTCAGGGGCCGGCGTCGCGGGCTCGGCGTTAATAAGGGCAACCGGCTTTTTATTCGCCGGGAAGGCCGATGCGTCCTCCATCCTTATGACCGTGGCCTGGCTCGATACCCCCGGCCGCGGCCGCGTTACGTCCCGCACCGCGTACGTGACGGCGGCGCGCGCTTGCTCTAGTACGAGGCCGCAAGCCCGGGCGGCGGGCCCGCCGCCCAAGACCAACGCCGGTTTGCCGACGACGTCCAGCCCCAATTCGTCCAGCGAACGCGCGAAAGCGTAAACGTCGAGTTTGAAACCTTCCACGACGCCCGGGGTGCAGCGAACGGCGTCGACTGCGGCCAACGCAGCCGCTTCGGGCGAGAGTTCGGTGCACAGGGAGGCCGCGGCCTCCTCGCACGGGTAGATGAAGTTGGCGCCGGCCAGGCCGTCGGTCGCGAGCCGCGCGAACAACCCGGTCAGCGTTTCGCCGTCGGCCCGGAACGGTACGTACGGCCATTTCAGGCCCGCGGCGGCGAAAGCCGCATTGAGCGTCGCGGGAAATAGGGACTCGTTGACGGCGCCGCCGAAGAGCGCGTATATTTTTAGGTCTTCGGACATAATCGACGCAAGGCCGTATTAGTTTAACACGAAATCGAAGCGCCCTGAAGTACTGTAGGAACGTCCCGACGGCCGGGCGGGGTCGCGGAAGCCCCGCGAGGAATCGCCCGGCGCGCGTTTGTAAGTTTTATAAAAAATGACGTACGGTCCTTCCGACATATCCGTGATAATGCCCGTAGGGAACGGCGCCGCGCTGGCGGCGGCGGCCGTACGGACGGCGCTCGCGGCCGAGCCGCCGGCCGGCGAGGTGGTCGTCGTCGACGACCGCGTAACCGACGGCTCGTTGGCGGCCTTGCCGGAGAGTGCCGGGCTTCGCGTCGTGCCGAACGACGGCGGCCCGGGCCCCGCGGCGGCCCGCAACGCCGGCGCGCGCGCGGCCCGCAACGACGTCCTCCTCTTCGTAGACGCCGACGTCTTCGTCCCGGCCGGTATATTCGAAGAGGTCGCGGCCGCGTACGCCGAAGGCGTCGACGCCGTTTTGGGGGTGGAGGCCGAGCTGCCGGCGCTGCCGGATTTCGCCAGTAAATATAAAAACCTCTGGATGCGGTTCACCTATCTGCAGTTGCCGGCGCGGGTGGACCTCTTCTATACCAGCTGCGCGTCGATTAAGAAAGACGTATTCCTGGCGGCCGGGGGTATGGACGAAGATTACAAGCGGCCGTCGGTGGAGGATACCGCTTTCGGGCGAACGTTGGCCGCGCGCGGCGTCCGGGTCCTGCTCGATAAAGACGTCGAAGTCGAGCACCGGAAGGTATATAGCACGGTGGGCGCGTTGACGACGGCGTTCCGACGGGGCGCGGCGCTTACGCGTTGCCTATTGCGGATGGGGAGGCGCCGGGGCGCGGGGGCCAACCGGACGTCGGTGCCGACGTCTTTCATAATGTCGTTGCCGGCGCCGGCGCTCTTTTTATTATGGGCGGCGTTGGCGCCGTTCGCTTGGGAGTGGGCCGCGTTGGGCGCGGCGGCGACGCTCGTCGCCGTCTACGCTTTGAACTTCCGGTGGCTGGCGTTCCTGGCGCGTCGTGGCGTAGCTATGGCGCTCGGCGCGTTGGCGTTCCTTCCGCTCGAGCTCGCCTTCAGTTTCGCCGGCGGCGCGTGGGGAACGGCGAGTTATTTCTTGCTCCAAAGACGATATTGAGTTAAGGTTCGGCCGATTATGCGCCACGGCTTAAAAATTTCGGTCGTCATGCCCTGCTATAACGAGGAAGAGGGCGTCGCCGAATGTTTGCGGGAGATGCCTTCCTTAGTCGACGAGGTTATTGTAGTAGACAACAACTCGAGCGACCGGACCGGGGCGGCCGCCCGGGAAGGGGGCGCCAGGGTCGTCTTCGAGGCGCGCCCGGGTTACGGCCGGGCGTACAAGTCCGGCCTGTCGCAGGCCACGGGCGACGTCATTTGCACGTTGGACGGCGACGCGACGTACCCCGTCAACGCCATACCTTATCTTATCGACGTCCTCGTGGCCGACGAGTTGGATTTTATCAGCGCCTGGCGTATCGCCGCCGACTGGCAGGAGAACTTCGATTACATTCTACGCTACCTCGGCAACCGCGTCTTCAACCTCACGATCGCACTCCTGTACTGGTTTCGGATACGGGACTCGCAGTCCGGGATGTGGTGTTTTCGGCGCGACGTACTCGAGCAGGTGAACGTGACGTCGGACGGCATGCCGTTCTCGGAGGAGCTGAAGCTCGAGGTGTTCGAGAAGCGCGGCCGCCTACGCGCGCGCGAGGTCCCGGTCCATTTCCACTACGTGAAGCGGCGGGGCGAATCCAAACTTTCGCTGTGGCGCGACGGCTCGAGAAACTTCCTGTTCTTGTTCGCCCGGCGGTTTAAAAAATTGTTCGGGACGTGGCGCGTGGGCCCGGCCATAGCCGACGAGAAACCCGAGCCCCGCGCGCCGGATTAATCCCGTACGCTCGCGTCGCGTCCGGCGCGTTCTGCCGCGGGCGGGCGAGCGTCGGAAGGGCCGGTTCGCCGGCGCGTACGTTATCGGGAGGGCGGCCGGGAGGGCCCGGCCGAAGATGCCCTACGCGGATATCGCACCTCTATACGCCGGCCTGTCTTTGCGCGAGCGCCTTTACGCGCGCGTCCGGTACGCTACGGCGCCGCTCGGGAAGGTGGCCGCGCTCGTGCCGCGAGACGTCGCGAGCGTGGTCGAGTTGGGCTGTTCCGCCGGCGTCTTCGCGAACGTCCTTAAGGTGCGCCGGCCCGAGCTCGACGTAGTGGGCGTCGACGCTGACGAGAGAAAGATTAACGCGGCCGTCAAAACCGCCGCCGGCCGGGAGGGCGTAGCGTTCGTACTCGACGACGCGTACGCGTACGTGGAGAGCCGCGGCCCGTTCGACGCCGTGGCGGTCGTGGACATGTTGTACCTTCTCCCGCCGAGCCGTCAGGACGAGCTTATCCGGCTCGCGGCGAGCAGGCTGCGCCCGGGCGGGTACCTCATCATAAAAGAGATGACGGACCGGCCGGTTTGGAAACGACGTTGGTGTTACCTTCAGGAATGGCTCGCGGTGCGCGTACTCGGCCTGACGGAGGGGGCCGGGGTATTCCTGCGCGCCGGCGACGATTACCGCGTCGCGATGGAACGGGCCGGCCTGGAGGTGGAGACGTTCGATTTAACCCGTGGTTACCCGCACCCGCACTTCGCGCTGCGCGGTAGAAAAGTTACCTATGGTTAGAGCGAGAACGTTTTTAACGGTATTATTGATAGCGGCCGTCGTCGCCCCCGCCGCGGCCGGCCTGTTGGACGCTTTGACCGGCGCCCTCTCGTGGACGGTAGAGCTCGCGGTCCTTCTGGCCAAGAAGCAGCCGCGGTTGAAAGAGATCTACCTGTCGCACTTCGGCGCGGACGGCCCCGCCGGGGCCCTTCACCCTAACCTTACGATAGCCTCGGACGGCGGGGTGACCGCGGTCGAAATCGAGAGCGATACCATAGGCGACCCGGCTTTCGCCGAGGCGATACGCGAGGAAATCCTTACGTGGGATATGCCCGATTCGACGTGGGACATGGAGCTCGGCTTCGACCTGGAGTTCGACCCGGCGCGGGATTTGTATGGGGTGGACGCTGAAGTAGAGGAGTAGCCATGTCGAATTTCGACCTGGAGGTGTGGCGGTCGGTCGAGGCCGCGGTACGCCTGGAGGACGGGCGCCAGCGGCGCGCGGGACTGCCGCCGGAGCAGCGCTTCCGCGCGCTGCACCCCCATTCGGCGGAGTTTATTTTCCTGCTGGCGCTCGCGACGCGCGCGCGGCGCATAGTTGAGGTGGGCACGAGCGCGGGTTACTCGGCGTTGTGGTTGGCGCGGGCGTGCGCGGCAACGGGTGGCTCCCTCGTGACGCTGGAGAGGAATCCAGACATAATCCGCGTGGCGGTCGACCACCTAAAGTCGGCCGGCGTCGCGGACCTCGTCGAGATTCGGGCGGGCGACGCGCGCGATACGCTCGCGACGTTCGACGAGCCGTTCGACTTCGCCTTCGTCGACGGTGCGAAGGACGAGTACGTGGCGTACGGCGAGCTCCTCTGGCCCAGGCTCGCGGTCGGCGCGTCGCTAGTGGCCGATAATGTCCTCTCGCACGCGGGCGAGGCCGCGCCTTTCCTGGGGTGGCTCCGGGGCCTCACGGGCGCGGCGACGACGGTGCTCGAAATAGGCAACGGCCTGTCGTGGACGGTCAAGGGAGATATAGGGTAGATACTCCCCGCGCCGCCGGAACCGCTCTCGTAAACTACGAAGGCGCGCCGTAAGGCGCGCCTTTAGTTATCTACTATATGGGAAATTTACGAAGGTACGCTGGCCACCCAGACGACGCAAGGCGCGTTCTTGAGGACGTATTCGACGGTGGTGGTGGGGAAGGGAAGGTCCCGGTGCCAGCGGTCGGACGCGCCCATAACGACCATGTCGGCGCCGACCTCGCGGGCGGCCTGGCATATCGCCTCGCCGGCGTGCCGCGATTGAACGAGCCGGGTTTCGACGTGGACGCCGTGCTCGGTTCCGACGGCCCACGCTTTGTGCAGGACCTCCTCGGAGGCCGCGAACTCGTCGAACATAAACGTTTCCACCGGCAGCGAGGCGGGAACCTCGAGGACGTGCAGCGCGACGACGGTGGCTTTGTCTTCTTTCGCGAGTTTGAACGCGGCCTCGACTACTTCAACCCGGCGCAGCGACTTAACGGCGAGGAGTACGGTCTTTAGTTTAAGGGGCCGGTATTCCGGGAACGAGACCTCTTCGACCGCGAGCGCCCTCCCCGCCGGCATCCGGCTGCGCCGCCGGTACCAGTAGTACATCCCCAACCCCACGAACATCCACACGAACCCCATCGTACGACCGAAGGGGTGGGTTATTACCACCGTTACCCACACCGCGGATATGCAGACGAAACCCAATATCGCCGTTATCGGGAACTCGCGGCCGGCGATGCGTACGTTGGGCTTCAATTTGAACGGGCGCTCGAGCCGGGGCTCGCGCCACCGGATGCCCAAAAGCGACGCGTGGGCGAGGGCGAACGCGAGCATGGCGCCGAAGTTGTACAGGTCCGCCAGGTACGTCAACCTTTTACCCAGGAAGATGATGATGACGCTTATGGCCGAGAACGTTATCAGGCTCAGGTACGGCGTTTTGTACCGGCGGTGCAGCCGCGAGAAGAAGGCCGGCAGCTGGAAGTGCGCGCCCATGGAATACGTGAGCCGCGACGAGCCGATGACGCCGGCGTTGGCGGCGATGGTCAGGATGGCCGCGCCCAACAGCGCTATCCACGGCGCGAGGTACTTCCCGAAGACCGGCATCTGGGCCGCGATGCCCGCGATGGGGTCTTCGAGGTACGTCGTCGTCAGCTCGCTGGCCCAAACGCCGTCCGCGCCCGGGCCGAACGGCATCGCCGATATGGCGACGAAGACGATGCCCATGTACATAAAGAGCACCGTGGCCATGGTGAGCAGCATCCCGCGCGGTACGTTCTTGCCCGGGTTGCGGACTTCGCCCGACATCTGGCTTATGGCCTCTATGCCGGTGTAGGCGACCATCGCGATCGTCACGCCGTATATGAATTGCCCCCACGTGGGGTGGGCGCCGACCGCGAACTGCGATATAAGCGCGGGCAGGTTGACGAAGGCGACGAAGCCGATGACTATCAGCGCGAGCTGCGTTATGTTGCCGAATATCGCGAGGACGAGCGATAGCGCCGTGGATTGTTTGATGCCGATTATATTGAGCGCCGTAAGGGAGGCGATGAGCAACGCCGACGCGGCGAAGTGGCCCACCGGCGTACGTAGCACCGGTAGGAAGTAGCCGAGGTAGGGGGGAACCGTGTACGCCGAGATGGCGATGGTGACGACGTAGTCGAGCAGCAACGCCCAGCCGGCGATGAACGATAAGGCGTCGGAGTTGAAAGCCCGCCGCGCGAAGGCGCTCGAGCCGCCGGCCTCCGGCAGCGCGGCCGAGAGCTCGGCGTACGTCAGGACCGTGAAGACGAAGAGCACGCCCGCCGCCGCGATAGCCAGCGGCGCCGCGCCCATCGCGAAGAGCGCCGTGACGCCGAGGGCGTAGTAGATGCTCGAGCCTACGTCGCCGTACCCGATGGCGTAAATCGCCCGCACGCCGACGAGGCGCAAGAGGTGCCCTTTGTCGAGGGTGAAGATTCGACCCCGCGACTCTTCGGATATATCGAAATGCGATTCCGGCGCCACGGCCTTAATATTTTATACGGCCGGCCATAGGCCGACCGACGTCGCGTTTGTTCGCTAAGATGCTTTGCGGGGATGCGCCTATTTATATAGCGCTCCAATTTCGGTTTTGATTATAACACCGGATAAGGCATTTGTCAATCAAGTTTCGATTAAGGCCGGCCCGCACGCGCGGCGTTATGTTGACAACTCTCTCCCCGCTGTATTAAAATACGGTTATATGCTAATCGAAACGCTTCAACTCGGGCCGGTCGCAACCAATTGCTACATATTCTCGTACGACGAGAAACGCGCCGTCGTCATAGACCCGGCCTCGGACGCCGACGAAATCGCCGGCCACCTGCGCGCGCTCGAGCTCGAGGCCGTGGCGATAGTAAATACCCACGGCCACCTCGACCACAGCGGCGCCAACGGCGCCCTTAAAAAGCTGTTGGACGTACCTATATATATAGGAGAAGGGGACGCGCCCTACCTCGGCCCGGGCGCCGAGTCCCTTCACCGCCAGGACGCGCTTATCATCGGCCTGGAGGCCGTCGCGACGTTCCAGGAATGCTACGCCGTCTCCCCGGCGGCGGACGTCCTGTTGCGCGAGGGGGACGAAGTCGCGGAGGCCGGTTTGAAGGTAGTGAATACGCCGGGACATACCGCCGGGGGCATCTCGCTCGTGGGCGACGGCCTGGTGTTCAGCGGCGACGCGCTCTTCGCCGGCTCCATCGGTCGGACGGACCTGTGCGGCGGCGACGAGCGGACGTTGATATCCTCCATCAAAAGCAAGCTCCTTACGCTGCCGGGGAAGACGGAAGTGTTCCCGGGCCACGGGCCGACGACGACGGTGGGCGAGGAGCGAAAGCATAACCCCTTCCTGGCCGGCGCCTAGCGGGGACCGCGGACGGTTTTAGGCACCACGGGGCCTTTTTCCAAAATCAATCTTGACTTTCTAAGTACGGTGTGGTAGCTTCGGGCTCAAAACGAAGCGCGATTTACTACCGGGTTCATTAGGTTTTGCGTTCATTAACCGATAGGAGAACGTGATGTACATAGCTAAACGTATGGGCCGGCTCGGTACCGAGACGGCTTTCGAGGTTTTGGCCAGAGCGAAAAAGCTCGAGTGCGAGGGGCGCGAGATTGTACACCTCGAGATCGGCGAACCGGACTTCGATACGCCGGTGAACATCCGCGAAGCGGCGAAGAAAGCCCTCGACCAGGGCTGGACCCATTACGGCCCCAGCGCCGGCCTACCCGAGCACCGCGAGACCATCTCGAAGTACATGAAGCAACGTTGGGCCCTCGACTACTCGCCGGACGAAATCGTCGTAGTACCCGGGGCTAAACCGATAATGTTCTTCACCATTCTGGCCTGCGTCGAGGAAAGCGACGAGGTAATATATCCCAATCCCGGGTTCCCCATTTACGAGTCCATGATTAATTATATCGGCGCGAAGGCGGTGCCGGTGCAGCTGCGCGAGGAGCTCGACTTCCGTCTCGACGTAAACGAGCTGGCGTCGCTCGTCACGGACAAGACCCGGATGGTGGTCGTCAACTCGCCGCAGAACCCCACCGGCGGCGTTCTCACCAAAGACGACCTAGTCGCTATAGCCGAGCTCGCGATAAAACATGACCTCATCGTTTTAACCGATGAAGTATATAACCGCATAATATACGAAGGCGAACATAACTCCGTCGCCAGCTTCCCCGGTATGAAGGAGCGCACCGTTCTCATAGACGGTTATTCCAAAACGTACGCCATGACCGGCTGGCGTATGGGATGGGGCGCGATGCCGGCCGAACTGGCCCCGCATATCACCCGCCTTATGACGAACTCCAACTCGTGTACGTGCTCGTTCGCCCAGATCGCGGGTATCGAGGGTTTGACCGGGCCGCAGGACGATTCCGCGAAGATGGTCGAAGCCTTCCGCGAGCGGCGGGACGTCGTCGTCGACGGCCTTAACTCGCTCCCCGGCATTACCTGCAAGAAGCCCCAGGGCGCGTTCTACGTCTTCCCCAATATCACGGGCACCGGGAAGGACGAGAAGTGGCTCGCCGATTACTTCCTGGATGAGGCCGGCGTGGCGTGTCTGGCCGGCACTTCCTTCGGCAAGTTCGGCAAAGGGTACATCAGGTTCTCGTACGCCAACTCCGTAGAGAATATCGAAAAGGCGATAGGCCGTATGGCCGAAGCGCTTAAATCGTTGTAAGGGTCGGTAAGTTTATGGCAAAAGCGATCAAGACGCCCTTATACGACAGACACGTGTCGCTCGGCGGGAAAATGGTCGAGTTCGCCGGGTTCATCATGCCGGTGCAATACTCGGGCATTATCGACGAGCACGTCACGGTGCGGGAGAACGCCGGCATCTTCGACCTGAGCCACATGGGCGAGTTCTACGTCTCCGGCAAGGGCGCCCCCGCGGCGTTGAACAAGCTCGTCTCGAACAACGTGGAGAAATTGAAGATCGGGAAGGCGTTGTACACGCCCGTATGCACTCCCCGGGGCGGCATCGTCGACGATATCCTGGTATACCGCGACGCGGACGAAACGTTCATGTTGGTGGTGAACGCTTCTAACATCGAAAAGGATTACGACTGGGTCGTGGGCCATCTCCCCAAGGGTTTGACGGTCGAGGACAAGTCGCTACAGACGGCGCTGGTCGCGGTACAGGGGCCGCAGTCCGAAACGGTCTTAACCGAAGCGTTGGCCGACGATTTGAGCGAACTCCGCTACTACGAGTTTATATTCTCGGTTATGGACGACGTACCGGTTCGCGTTTCGCGTACCGGGTACACGGGCGAGGACGGCTTCGAGGTATACGTGGACGCCGCGCGCGCCGGCGAAGTATGGGACGTGCTCTTCGAACTGACCAGCGGGATAGGGGGCGTCCCGGTAGGGCTGGGCGCGCGCGATACCCTCCGCCTTGAGATGAAGTACTGCCTTTACGGCAACGACATCGACGAGGGGACGACGCCGCTGGAGGCGGGCATCGGCTGGACCGTTAAGTTCGATAAGGGCGATTTTATAGGTAAGGAAACCTTGGTCGCACAGAAAAACGACGGCGTCAAACGAAGACTGGCCGGTTTCGTTATGGTGGACCCGGGCATTCCCCGCCGCGACTACGGTATAATAAATATAGAGGAGAAGAGCATCGGCCGCGTTACGTCCGGGTCGTATTCGCCCAGCTTGCGCGAAAACATCGGCTTGGGGTACCTCGAGCTGCCCTACGACGACGTCGGTACCGAGATACTGGTCGACATCCGCAAAAAGCCCCGGTTGGCGCGCGTTGTCGAAACGCCCTTTTTGAAGCTTATCGGCGGCAATTAGGAGTCGCCGTTGGAAAGGAGCTGCGGGTGAACCCGGAAGACCTGAGTTACACCGAGACGCACGAGTGGGCGAAAGTCGACGGCAACGTCGTTACCATAGGCCTGACGGACCACGCTCAATCGGAATTGGGCGACATCGTGTATTTGGAGCTGCCGGAAGTCGGCGCCGACGTGGAGGCCGGAGGCGAATTCGGCGTCGTGGAATCCGTGAAGGCGGCGTCCGAGCTCTACGCGCCCGTTTCCGGAAAGGTCGTGAAAGTAAACGGCGCCGCGACCCAGGAGCCCGCCCTGGTCAATCGCGATTGTTACGGCGAAGGGTGGCTCGTTAAAATCGAGTTGAAGGACCCCTCGGAAGTCGAAAACCTCAAGACCGCGGCGGAATATAAAGAATTCATCGGAGGTCAATAATTTAGGGCGCGCCGCGCCGGCCGGCCGTCGGCTGGCCGCGCTTCCCGGCCGGCGAGGGGTTGCGGCCCCTCGCTTTATTTAAATACGGGCGCTCCCGTTTGAGGAGGACGTTAATGCCGTACGTTCCCCACGGCGACGATACCGTAAAGCAGATGCTCGGAGAGGTCGGCGTCGGAGCCGTCGACGACCTTTTCGAACCGTTACCCGACGAGCTTTTGCGGGTCGATTTCGATTTACCCCAACCTTTGACCGAGCCGGCGCTCGTGCGCCATATGGAAGCGCTCGCCGACGCGAACCGCACCGACCGAAACTCGTTCCTCGGCGCCGGTTGCTACGACCACTTCGTCCCGGCGGCGGTGCGACACCTCGTCGGCCAGAGTCAATTCTACACCGCCTACACGCCGTACCAGCCCGAAGTCAGCCAGGGTACGCTGGCGGTTATTT
>Ga0307377_10001250_pt1 | contig 33079 bp, 28 predicted proteins | sample TR3MG_FD_202535 | JGI IMG/M metagenome (GOLD analysis project Ga0307377, IMG submission 202535) | Soil microbial communities from Risofladan, Vaasa, Finland - TR-3 | ecosystem: Environmental > Terrestrial > Soil > Coastal area > Acid sulfate soil | place: Finland: Risofladan, Vaasa | collected... | reverse complement strand
TTCCATTTCTGTCGCAAGCAGGATCTCCGGCATTTTTTCACCGGCATCAAGCTAAGCTTTTATGTTTGATCAAACTGTTCGCCAACACACATAGTTAGATAAATAAATTGGTGTGGGAGATTCAACACGAAGCCGCTCAGCACAACCCGAACTGCATGTGACGCATCCAACGCCAAATTTGGGCGTCGATCCCACCAGTATCAACACCTAAACTCATCGCGTAATATTAACCGGGGTAAAATGGACCAGCCTTGCATTCGTTTTGTCTGGCCTCTATACTTACACCTATATCAGGCAACCTGATATATATGCAATCCCATTAGAAACCCATAGGAACAGCGTATGGCAAAAGATCAAGGTCGCTTTCAAACCTGTGGGGAACACAGTTGCAGAGGGTAATGTGGTGACACCCTTTCGCCCTGTCCTGCTTGGGCCAGTGGACACGCATCGCATCGATGCTGCCGACGGCAGCATACAGCTTAAATCGGCCATCCCGCTCGGGAGCTATCCAGGTCGTCTCACCGAACGGCTGGTACACTGGGCGACGCAAACGCCAGAGAAGATTTTCCTTGCTCGCCGCGGTGCGGACGGTACCTGGATCACCCTCACTTATGCACAAACCCTGACGCGCGTGCGCAGCCTCGCCCAAGCCCTGCTCAACCGGCACCTATCCGATAGCCGGACCGTCGTGATCCTTTCCGAGAACAGTCTCGAACATGCGCTTCTGGCCTTGGCGGCGATGCACGTCGGGATTCCATACAGTGCCGTGTCACCTGCCTATTCGCTCATCTCGAGCGATTTCGCCAAGCTCAGACACATCGCCGAATTGATGCGCCCGGGCCTCATCTACGCCAGCAACGGCAAGAAGTACGAAGCTGCACTCACCGCTATTGCCGGACCTCGCACCGAAATCGTCGTCGCAGAAAATCCGCCCGAACATTTAACCGCCACCCTGTTCGGCGATCTTCTCGCCACCCCTGCAACCTTCCGCGTCGAAGATGTATTCGACCGAACCGGACCGGAGAGCATCGCCAAGATCCTGTTCACCTCGGGTTCCACGGGCAACCCCAAGGGGGTGATCACCACTCAGCACATGCTCTGCGTCAACCAGCAGCAAGCACTACAAACTTTTCCCTTCCTTGCAGAGGCGCCGCCTGTGACACTGTGCTGGCTGCCATGGAACCACACCTTCGGCGGTAGCCTGTCGTTCGGCATGATGCTCTACAACGGTGGTAGCTTTTACATCGACGACGGCAGACCGGTGCCGGGCGGCATCGAGACCACCGTCGCCAACTTGCGCGACGTAGCCACGACCCTCTATTCCAACGTACCCAGGGGCTTCGAGAACCTGCTCCCCTATTTCGAGGCCGACGCCGGTTTGCGCGACCATTTCTACAGCCGCCTGCAGATGCTGCACTATGGCGGTGCCAGTTTGCCACAGCACGTCTGGCAGCGACTCGAGGAACTCGCCATAAAGTCGCGCGGCGAGCGCGTTGTCATCACCTCTGGCCTAGGCTGCACCGAGGCAAGCCCTGCGGCGCTGTTCATCAACTGGCCCGGCAGCCGTTCCGGCATGCTCGGTGTACCGGTGCCGGGTTTGACCCTGAAGCTGGTGCCGAACGGGGATAAGCTGGAGGCACGCTACCGGGGACCGAATGTGATGCCCGGCTACTGGCGCGATCCGGAACTGACCCAGTCGGCTTTCGATGCGGATGGTTTTTATTGCTCTGGCGATGCGCTGAAGTTCATCGACCCGGCCGATGTGAACAAGGGCTTCCTGTTCGATGGGCGGATCGCGGAAGATTTCAAGCTGACTACTGGAACGTGGGTGAGCGTGGGGACGCTGAGAGCATCACTGGTAATGGCTTGCGCACCATTGATCCAGGACGCGGTGATTACCGGCCTGGACCAGGATTACATCGGTGCAATATTGTTCCCTAACCTGTCTGCATGCCGGCAGGCATCGAATCTTCCGGACAGTGCGACCCAGGCCGAACTGGTATCTCATCCCGAGGTGCGCCTGCGCATCCAGACAGCCCTGGATTCCTTTGCCAAAACCAGTACCGGCAGTGCCAGCCGGGTGGAACGGGCAATCCTGGCAACGGCAGCGCCTTCCATCGATGTCGGCGAGGTCACCGACAAGGGCTCGCTCAATCAGCGTATCGTGCTAAAAACGCGTGCCGCTGTTGTTCAATTGCTATATGCCGAGGCAGTAACAGCTGAAGTAATGGTCGTCAGTAGCAAGCGTTGAAGCAATTCGCCAATCCCGGGATGCCGTAGCCGCTCAATTCGGGTGTCCACACTTCAGTCGGATCGGCGGGCTTTCGTGTCATGGCCGCTTCCGAGTAAGGAACGATGCGATCCCCTCCTGGATCGCTCTTTTTTTCAACGCTTGTAGGCTTGCAGACCCGGCTTGATGGTCTTGTCATCAAGGAACTGCTTGAGCCCCTGGGCACGACCTTGCTCCGGATCACGACCGTTCGACTGGTCGACCTTGGCGTACAGGTAATCCTCGCTCTGATCCCAAGTCAGCTCACGGCAGCGCTTGAAGCCGTGCTTGGCGTAGCGCAGCACCACCTGGTTCTTTTCCAGCAGCTTGGCTGCCATCGCCTTGACCTCTTCGCGCAGTTGGGCGCGCGGCACGCTCTTGTTGACCAGACCCATCTGCGCTGCCTGCGCACCGGTGAAAGTCTCACCGGTCATGATGTAGTACAGCGCCTGACGATGGCTCATGGTGTCTGCCACTGCTTTGCTCACCAGATTGCCCGGAGGTATACCCCAATTGATTTCCGACAGGCCGAACACGGCTTCGTCGGCGGCAACCGCCAGATCGCAGGCTACCAGCGGCGAGAAAGCGCCGCCGAAGCACCAGCCGTTGACCATGGCGATGGTCGCCTTGGTGTAGAAACGCAGTAACTTCCATTGCCACTGCGAACAGTCGCGGCGCATGCGCTCCTGCGCAATTTCCGGCTTGCCGTCAGTCTCGCGGAAGTATTCCTTGAGATCCATGCCTGCAGACCAGGATTCACCGGCGCCGGTGAGTACCAAAACTTGCGCATCTTCATCAAGTTCGATGGTTTCCAGCACGTCGATCATTTCCCGGTTGAGCGTCGGGCTCATTGCATTGCGCTTCTCGGGACGATTCAGCGTAACCCAGGCAATACCTTCTTCAACAACGACCTCAACCGTCTTCCAACGTCCCTGATAATTTGCCATACTCGGTTCCCTCTCAAGATATTCGTCATATATCAGGCTACCTGATACTATTGGCAGTATAGAGGCCAAAGAATCCGAATGCAAGGAGCAGCAAATGAAAAATACATCCGCGGCAGCAAACACCGGTGCAAGCATGCCCACGGGTATCTCCTACCTGATCGGGCGCCTCGACCGGCTGCTGCGCCGCCGTCTGGGGGAAGTGCTCTCGCCCCAGGGATTGACCGTGCAGCAATACACGGCTTTGGCCGTGCTGGGTGCCCGCGGGCAGCTTTCCAACGCCCAGCTGGCGGAACGTTCGTTCGTCACGCCACAGACTGCCAACGAGATGGTAAAAGGCATGGAAGGCCGGGGCTGGATAGAACGCTCACCTGACCCCGGCCACGGCCGAATCATCCATTTGCGGCTGACACGAACCGGACGTGCAATATTGAACAGGGGTCACCTGGCCGCAGCAGAACTCGAACAGGTCATGCTCGCCAGGATGCCCATAAGCGAAAGGGAACTGCTGCTTGGGCATCTCAAGACTTGCGCGCAAACACTGGGGGCAATGATCATCGAGGGTGGCGAGTAATTGATCCCAATACAAATAGAAACGGAATGCCGCAGGGCCGCATGCATAGTCCTGATGCGATTAGCGTCCATTTGCCGAGTAAGGATCAAGCAGGGCGAATCGGGTTATGCCACCCTCAACATAACGGCGTAATACACCGGTGTTCACCAGGTAATTCAGGTGCGCAAGCGCCTCGCCCATGGCAAAACTTATTTGATGGCCGTCCAATCCCGGTCGAAAAAGATGTGTCAGCAGCCCGCCGGCGGTAACGGGTCCTTTGGCTGCTACCGCCAGGAGGGTATCCAGACGCTCTCTATGGTGAGCTTTCAACTCGGCTATACGCGTGTGGGCACCATAAAACGGTCTTTTGTGTGAAGGCAAAACGAGGGTATCGGAACGTAAAGCGCCGTTGAAGTGATCAAGGCTTTGCAAATAAAGGTGTAGCGGATCCGCTCCGGGTTCATCCGGCCAGACGCTGACATTGGCTGTAATCTCCGGCAGCAGTTGGTCACCGGCAAGCAATACCCCGAGTTCGTCGCAGTAGAGCGAGACATGCTCGGGCGAATGCCCCTGCCCGACGATCACCCGCCAGGATCGGTCGCCTATCATGAGCACGTCGCCAGCGAACAGGCGATTGAATGATGATGGCAATTGAACGCCGTCAGCATAGCGAATCATCCCGGTGCGAAACGGTTCCCGCAGGGATTCGTCCAGACCATTTTCGATATAGAACTGGTAGCGGTGTTCGAAATTGTCCGTGCTTGAACGCCGGACAGCCAGATTGGCGATCAACCATTCCGCCTGGGTTATCCACGGCCGCAAATTCCATCGATCAGACAGCCATGCGGCGTTCCCCGCATGATCGGGATGAAAATGGGTAATGATCAATCGCTTTACTGGCTTGCCCTTGAGCGTACTCTCCCAAACCGCCTCCCACTGGTTTCGGACATCTTCACGAGCATAACCGCAATCGATAATGGTCCAGCCATCGCTTTCTTCAAGCAGGTAAAGGTTGATGGAGCGCAAACGGAAAGGCAGCGGCGTATTGATCCAATGAATGCCCTGCTTCACCTCGATCGTGGCGCCGGCACCGGGATATTCCGGAAATGGATATTCAACTGCTCTGGTATCCCGGGCCATTTTTTCGATTTTCCTTTCTTGGTGGCGCGCGCCGAATTCAGGTTTCCCGGGCAATAATGTTGGCTTCTGCATTTACCCCTGCCTGCGTGGACATCAAATTCAAGCGTGCCATCAGTCTATCCGCTCAGACCCGCGCTGTCTCGTGGGTCTTCCAGGTCCGGCTTTCCGTGCAAATGGCTGCGGCTTTGAACTGCACGGTTTCGCCCCGTTCAGAACGGATAGGGATGTGCGGTGGCCTGCACCGTGATCCAGCGCAACTGGGAGAAGTTTTCCCAATTGGAGGGACCACCGATGTTGCCGCCATTGCCGGAGCAGCCACAGCCGCCAAAAGGATTGACGCACTCGTCATTGACGGTCTGGTCGTTGATGTGCAGCATACCGGAGTGCAGCCGATCGCCGATACGCATGGCGCGGCCAAGATCGGCACTGATGATGCCTGCTGACAGGCCGTATTCAGTATCGTTGGCCAGGGTGATGACTTCCTCGTCGCTGCTGAAACTGATGACGTTTGCGACAGGGCCGAAAACTTCCTCGTTAAACGCGCGCATGCCGGGTTTGACGTTGGAAAGCACGGTGGGTTTGTAGAACAGTTTTTCGTAGCTGCCGCCGGCCTCGAGTTTGGCACCGGCTTTGATGCTGTCATGAACAATGGAATGCACCTTGTCGCGCTGGCGCTCGCTAATCAGGGGGCCGATGGCAACATTGTCCGTAGCCGGGTTCCCCACTGGCAAATGCGATGCTTTTTCCGCCAAACGGCGGATGAAATCGGCCGCGACCTTTTCATGCACGAAGATGCGGCCTGAGGCCATGCAAATTTGGCCCTGGTGGAGGAAAGCACCCCAGGCGGCATTGCTGGCGGCCACATCCAGGTCGGCGTCATCGAGCACAATCAGCGGACTCTTGCCGCCCAATTCCAGGGTGACTTTTTTCAGGTGCTTGCCCGCCACTTCGGCAATACGCCGTCCCACCGCGGTGGAACCGGTGAAGGCAATCATGCGCACAGCCGGGGATGAGCACAAGGCCTCCCCGGCTTCGGCTCCGCCTGGCAGAACTTGCAGCACCCCGGCGGGAAGGCCGGCTTCCTGAAGCACCCGTGCGATGATAAAGCCGCCGGAAACGGGGGTTTGCGGATCGGGCTTGAGGATCACCGCATTACCCGCGGCCAGTGCCGGCGCCACGGCGCGCAGCGAGAGGATCAGCGGAAAGTTGAAGGGCGAGATTACGCCAACCACCCCCAGGGGAATTCGTTTTGCATAACTTAACCGGCCTTCGGCCGAAGGCAGCACACTGCCCTGCGTTTCCAGAGGCATCGCCGCGGCGATGCTCATCAGTTCGATCGCTTCGCGGATTTCGTGCTGCCCCTTGAGCAGCACCGCGCCGCTTTCCCGCACCACCCAGAGCGCAAGTTCGTCCAGGTGTTGCTGCAGGATATTTGCTGCGCGACGGAAGATGACCGCTCTCTCCCGCGGCGCCATAGCAGCCCATACTTGCTGGGCGGCGACCGCAGTTTTCGCCGCATCGGCAACATCCTCGGTATTGGCCAGGCCGGTTTCGGTAAGAACCCCGCCCGTGGCGGGTTCCATCACGGCTTGATTGCCGCCTTTTGCGGCTGTCCAACTGCCGTTGAATACACTACTTTTCCAAACGTCATGGTTGAGAAGTTTGACATTGCTTGATGACATCTGTTTCTCCTTGGTTTGGATTTTTATATGTGTATAAAGGTGCTGGCGTTTATTTTTTCACAATCCTTCGGGTGATTTTCCTGTTTGTGAAGATATGCCCAGATTCATGATCATTAGCGCACCGGCCGCAAAAAAGGCGGGAAACGCCAATATTGCGAAAATGTGATCAAAACCAAGCTTTCGACGGATCAGCTCGGCGCCGAACATTGCTCCCGCAATCCCCCCAAAACGGCCTATCCCCATCATCCATGCCACGCCGGTAACTCTTCCCTGAGTGGGATAAAATCCGGTCGCCAGCGACGGCATGGAAGTCTGCGCGCCATTCATGGCAACGCCCATGATGAATACCAGCATTCCCAACCAGAATTGACTGCCGATACTTTGCCCTGTGGCATATAGAAGTATTCCAGTCAGTGCGTAGGTTACGGCGACTACCTTAAGCGGATTGAATCTCCCCATCATCCAACCGGAAAATACAGCACCCAAACCTCCGCCCAAGGTAAACAGTGCGGATATAAATGCCGCTCGCCCCATGCTGTATCCCGCGTCTTTGAATAATAGCGGCATCCAGCTTATGAGCAGATATATGATCACCAGGCCCAAGAAGTAAGTTGCCCATAACATTCCCGAACCTAGCCGGTACGGTTTTGAAAGTACGAGCCCTATCGCCGATTTAGAATCGGACAGTTTCGTCTCGCTGATGGTAAATGAAGTGATGTGCTTGAAATCCACACTGAAGATTCGATGGATTATTTTCCGTATCTTTTCCACTGGAAGTTTGCGCGCAACCAGAAACCTGACTGATTCAGGCAGTAACCAGACCATGAGTAAGGATAGCACCAAAGGTGTTAAACCACCGACGATCAATACTGGTCTCCAACCGTGTGCAGGGATCAACCAGGATGCGAGAAAACCGCCTCCCGATGCCCCCAGCGGAAAACCACAAAACATGGTGTTCACCAGCATGGAACGGGAACGTTCAGGCGAAAATTCAGACATCAGTGTTACAGCATTGGGCATGGCAGCCCCCAATCCCAGTCCGGTAAGGAAACGAAACACCGTCAACGATTCAAGCGAGGTTGAATAGGCAGAAACCAGGCTCCACACTCCAAAAAAGAATACCGATGTAACCAGCACCAGCTTACGGCCCAGTCGGTCGGCAATGGGGCCGCCAGAGATTCCGCCAATTGCCAGGCCGATCAGGGCCGCACTCAGTACCGGGCCAAGCAATGCATTGGGGATGCCCCATTCCTGGGCCAGTGAAGGTGCGATATAGCCGATTGCAGCAGTATCATACCCATCCACGGCGACGATCATAAAACCCAGCAGCAATATCAGCCACTGATAGGGCATGAGGCGCTGCTCATCGATATAAGACTGCACATCCATGGTGATGGTTTGACTCATTTCGTTCCCCCTGTTGAAGATGAAGTTATTAGTTTTATATTTTGCTCAACTCTGCGCTGGCTGAGCTGACGGGTTACAAGGTTGCATGCTCGCCCCGCATTATTAAATGCTTTCCAGCAGCATCAATCCTGCGGCAGTATTGGAAATCGGGATATGGTAATTGGCGTGTTTCCTGAGTACTTCGCCGCGAAGCGCGCTGCGGGCGACCACCCAGTTCAGCAGTTCCACACCCTGTGTTCCAGTTAGTTCAACCAGATCCTCGATGGAGTAGCGCGTGATCCACAGGGGATCACTGACGAGCTTCTCCATGAACATCAGATCGAATTCCTTGTTGATGAAACCCGCCCGCTTGCCGTCCAGCTGGTGTGAAAGACCGCCGGTGCCGAGAATAACCACGCGTGCATCGGTGTCCCAGGACTCGATCGCATCGCCGATCGCCTGACCGAGCGCAAAACAGCGCTTCACCGACGGCAACGGAAACTGGACCGTATTGACGCATACCGGCACGGTGCGCACCGGCCACTTCTGATCCGGCCACAGCAGCGCCATCGGCAGGGTAAACGCATGATCAACCGCCATTTCCTGGCAGGTGGTTATATCGAACTCAGTTGCGATCAGCGACTCGATGAGATGCCATGACAAGTCCTGGTCGCCCTGAAACGGCGGCACAGTCGGGAGGCCCCACCCCTCGTCCGCATTCTGGTACTGCGGCGCGGCGCCAACCGCAAAAGTCGGGAGCTTGTCGAGAAAGAAGTTCAGGCCGTGATCGTTATATACGACTACGGCGATATCGGGGCTGGTTTTCCTGAGCCACTCCCGCACCGGCGGAAATCCGTCGAAAAACGGTTTCCAGTACGGGTCATGCTGCAGGTTTTTTGCAATTGCACGCCCGATGGCAGGCACGTGCGACATGGTGATGCTGCCGACAATTTTGGCCATATCCTTATTCTCCCGCCTCGGCCAGCTTGGCCCTGAAGGCTTCCTTGGTCATGCCTGTTTGCTGCGCCCCGATATCCTGCATGTCGAGCCCGAATATGCCGGCGAACTTTGCGAGGTAATAGGCATTCCCGCCCGCATCGATCAATTCGAGCACATTGCGGTTGCGGATGGCTGCGCGCTGCTGCGCATTGAGATGGTACTTTTCGCAATAGGCATCTTCATCGCGCACGAATTCCGCGCGGCACGCGGCAGAATTGAAGGAATAACACATCTTGTTGAGTGCATAGCCCTTGCGCGCCTGCTTGCCGTCAAAAATCGTGGTCCCGGCAATTCCGTGTTTCCTTTTGACTGCGGTCATGTTCTCTGCTCCCGGGTTGAATGAAGGATGAATGCAGGGCGGGTTCATGTCAGTAAAACTCGGTATCGATCTCTTGCTGTGCCGCATTGTTGTAACGGTCGCCGCTGACCGCGCGCTGGTTGATCAGCGCATCCAGCCTTTCCAGCATTGGGGGGTCCAGTTGCAGCGCAGCGCTCGCGGCATTCTCAACGAGGTGTTCCGGGTTGGTGGTGCCAAATATCGGAATGATGTTCGTATCCTGCGCCAGCACCCAGGCCAGCGCGAGCTGGGCCATGGTGCAGCCGGCCTCGCGGGCGAGCTGCGCATACGCGGGCAGCAGCTCAACATTCTTCGCATACTGCGCCGGCTGGAAACGTGGCATGTTGAGGCGGATGTCTCCGCTCTGAAGCTGGGCGGCTGGATCACTCAGCGAGCCGGCCAGGAATCCGCGGCCCAGCGGACTGAACGCAACGAAAGCGGTACCGAGTTCCCTGCATGCATCGAGCACGGCGATTTCAGGATTGCGCGTCCACAAGGAATATTCCGTCTGCAGCGCGGTGATCGGATGCACCGCGTGCGCCCTGCGCAGAGTCGCGGCCGACACTTCAGACAGGCCGATGGTTTTCACTTTGCCGTCGCGCACCAGGTCCGCCAGTGCCCCGACACTGTCTTCTATCGGTACTCGTTTGTCCAAACGATGCAGGTAATAGATATCGATGATTTCGGTTTGCAGATTGCTTAGACTGGCTTCGCAGTTCCGCTTCAGGGTTTCCGGCCTGCCATCGATAACACGCTTGCCATCGACGCCGGCCGCACCGCATTTGCTGGCCAGCACAATGCGCGAACGGTATGGCTTGAGCACACGCCCCACCAGTTTTTCGTTGGCACCGAAACCATACAGCGCGGCTGTATCGAAGAAATCGATGCCCGATTCCAGCGCCTTCAACAATAATTCTTCAGCGGCTTTTTCCGGGGGCGGCGTGCCGTAAGCATGACTCAGGTTCATGCAGCCGAGCCCGGGCGCCGAAACACTGAAGGGGCCGATGCGGCGGTGTAGCATGCGTTGTGTGAATCCCGCTTCCACTATCCCGCCAGTTGCTTCTCAAGCTGGTCAAGCACCCGGTAGCACGGCAGCACTTGTGCCACGCTGGCGTTGGGTTCGCGTCCCTCGCGGATCGCGGCAAAGAACTCGCGGTCCTGCAGTTCGATGCCGTTCATCGACACATCCACCTTGCTGACGTCTATCCTTTCTTCCTTGCCATTGAACAGATCGTCGTAGCGCGCGATGTAGGTCGCGCTGTCACCGATATAGCGGAAGAAAGTGCCCAGCGGACCTTCATTGTTGAAGGAAAGACTCAGCGTGCAGATGGCGCCGTTGGCTGCCTTGAGCTGGATGGACATGTCCATCGCGATGCCGAGCGTCGGATGGATCGGTCCCTGCATCGCGTTGGCCTGCACGATGGGGCTGCCGCACTGGTAGGCAAACAGGTCCACGGTGTGGGCAGCGTGATGCCACAGCAGGTGGTCGGTCCAGCTGCGGGCCTGGCCCAGCGCATTGATGTTGCTGCGGCGAAAAAAGAAAGTCTGTACATCCATTTGCTGGATATTGAACTTGCCGGACATGATTTGCTTGTGCACAAACTGGTGGCTGGGGTTGAAACGGCGGGTATGCCCGCACATCGCGACCAGGCCGGTCTGCCTTTGCATCGCCAGCACCGCCTCGGCGCCCCGGTAACTGTCTGCGAGCGGTATCTCGACCTGCACATGCTTGCCGGCCTTCATACAGGCAATCGACTGCTCTGCGTGCATCTGCGTCGGGGTACAAAGGATCACTGCATCCACCTCCCTTAGCGCAAGGCTGTCTGCAAGGTCGGTGCTGGCATGGGCAATGCCGTATTGGGCGGCGATTGTTTTGGTCTTTCCAAGATCGCGGCTGACCAGCGAAACGACTTCGACGCCGTCTATATTTTTGATGCCATCCAGGTGTTTGATGCCGAAGGCACCGGCACCCGCAAGCGCGACTTTGATGGTTCTGCTCATTTAACTGTTCTCCAGTATCAGATGGCCCACCGCGGTGTTGCTGGCAGGCACATGGTAGAAACGGTGTGCGACATGCGGCGCAGCAGCGCCGGCGACATCGGACATCGCGCCGCGGGCAATCAGCCACATCACCAGTTCGATGCCCTCGCTGCCGGCTTCACGAACGTATTCGATGTGCGGTTTCTTCGCCAGGCTGGCCGGATCGGCGATCAGCTGGTCGAGAAAGGCGTTGTCCCATTCCTTGTTGATCAACCCGGCGCGCGGACCCTGCAGCTGGTGGCTCATGCCGCCGGTACCCCAGATCTGCACCTTGAGGTCCTTGTCGAAGCTTTCCACCGCATTGCGGATGGCCTTGCCCAGGTTGAAGCAGCGCTGCCCGCTCGGCACCGGGTACTGCACCACGTTGACCGCGAACGGAATCACCGGACACGGCCAGGCTTGCGGCTGGCCGCACATCAGCGACAGCGGCACGGTCAGGCCGTGATCCACGTCCATCCTGTTGACGATAGTCAGGTCGAAATCCTGCTGGATCACCGACTGTGCAATATGAGCAGCGAGTTCGGGGTGGCCGAAGACCCTGGGTACCGGGCGCGGCCCCCAACCTTCGTCGGCCGGGATGAACGACTCGGCACAGCCGATCGCGAACGTGGGGATGATGTCGAGACTGAATGCGGTGGCATGGTCGTTGTAGACCAAAAAGATCACATCTGGCTGGTTATCCTTCAGCCACTGCTTTGAGAATTCGTAGCCCTTGAACACCGGCTGCCAGTACGGCTCCCGGGTCTTGCCCAGGTCAATGGCCGCACCGATAGCTGGCACATGGGAAGTGTAAATGGATGCGGTGATCTTGGCCATGTTCAGGCGCTCGCTTTCTGGCCGGCTTTGCCCTGGGGTTGATGTTGCGCTTGCGCGTCGCCGTCTTCACCGACGACCCGGTTGCCTTCGACGGAGCGTCCACCGTGGACCATCATGTCGCGATATTCCTCTTCGGTCATGCCGGTCATGCTGCCCGCCATCTGCTGGAAGCTCTTGCCGTCGGTCGCGCCGATCTTGGCCAGGAAGTAGATATTTCCGCCTGCCTTGATGCAGCGGTTAAGGTCGCGCGCCAGCACCGCCTGTTTTTGCTCTTCCGTCATGGGCCATTCGTCGAGGTAGGCACGCTCGTTGACCTTGAAGCGCACGCGGTTATCGGCTTTCATCAGCGACATGCAAAACTGGTTGAGGTGATAGCCCAGGCGCGACTGCTCGGCATCGAAAATGGTGGTGCCGGGAACGTCGAGGTAGGGCTTATCGAGTGACATGTTCAGCTCCAATACAATCGGTTCGGATTGTCGACCAGCAGCTTGCGCTGCAGTTCTGGCGTGGCCGCAATCCTCGGCACAAAATCGACCAGCTTGCCATCGTCGGGCATGTGGGTCTTCATGTTCGGATGAGGCCAGTCGGTACCCCACAGCACGCGGTCCGGAAAGGCTTCCACAATGCGCCTGGCGAACGGCACCACATCATCATAGCCGTCAGGGCCGGCCTTGGACAGGCGTTCCGGGCAACTCACCTTTGACCAGATATTCGGATGCTCTTGCAGCAGTTTCACGAATAGCCCGAACTCCGGTCCGTCGACCGGCTTGCTCACATCCGGACGCCCCATATGATCGACCACCACCGTGGTCGGCAACGCGGTAAAAAAATCCCAGAACTCTGGCAGGTCCTGAGCCTCGAAATAAATTACCACATGCCAGCCCAGCGGTGCGATCCGATTGGCGATCTCGGCAAGCTCCTCGCGCGGCGTAACATCCACCAGCCGCTTTACAAAATTGAAACGCGTGCCTCGCACGCCGGCGGCATGCATCGCCAGCAACTCGGCATCGCTCACGTTGCGACCAACCGATGCGACGCCGCGCGCGCGTCCGCCGGAATGCGCAAGCGCATCGATCATGGCACGGTTGTCATGACCATGACAGGTCGCCTGCACGATCACATTCTTGTCAAAGCCGAGGTGGTCGCGCAGTGCGAACAACTGTTCTTTAGATGCATCGCACGGCGTGTACTTGCGTTCGGGCGCGAACGGAAATTTGTCTTCCGGCCCGAACACATGGCAGTGCGCATCAACCGCTCCCTGCGGAAGCTTGAAGCGCGGTTTCGATGGGTCGGGATGAAACGGCAGCCAATCTAAATCCATTTTGTTTTTTGTAATTTAAAAGTCATTGTTGAAAACGTGGTGCAGCATGCGGATTCATCGCACTCAGTCTATGTATTTGAGACCGGCCTTTTCCAGCCCCTCGCGCATCTTGTAATAGTCCAGTCCCAGCACACCTGATGCAAAGATTGCGCGTTTTGCACCCTCGTTCGCTTCTCGCGCCCCGGCCGCATCGGCCACCTGCATCGCAACAGCCGCGGGCACCACTACCACGCCATCGATGTCGGCGATCACCACATCACCCGGGTTCACCGCCGCGCCGGCACACACCACCGGTATGTTGACCGAGCCCAGCGTCGCCTTGATGGTGCCCTTGGCATGAATGGCCCGGCTCCAAACCGGGAATTTCATTTCGGTGAGGTCTTTCACATCGCGCGTGCCCCCATCGATAACCAAGCCCTTGGCACCGCGCGCCTGAAACGACGTGGCAAGCAGGTCGCCAAAAAATCCGTCTTCGTTGTCGGTCGTGCAGGCAGCCACCACCACATCGCCGGGCTGAATCTGCTCTGCCGCCACGTGCATCATCCAGTTGTCACCGGGCTGAAGCAGCACGGTGACGGCAGTACCACACACATAGGCATTGCTGTAAATCGGACGCATATAAGGTTTCATCAGCCCTACCCTGCCCATCGCCTCATGGATGGTGGCGACACCAAAGCGAGACAGCTTTTCGACCGCTACAGGATCGGCGCGCGTGATGTTGCGTTTGACAATACCAAGCTGGTTCATAGTCATAAGACTTTTTCCTTTCAGCGCCCTTGGGCTTTTAACGCGGCATCAAGCCGCGGATAGACACGGCGCGCATTACCCTCGTAGACCTTGAACTTGTCCTGGCTGCTGAGGATGGTCGAGGCTTCGATGTAGCGTTTGGTGTCGTCGTAGTAGTGGCCGGTTTCCGGATCAATGCCGCGTACCGCACCGATCATCTCGGAGGCAAACAGAATGTTGTCCACCGGAATCACCCTGGTGAGCAGGTCGATGCCCGGTTGATGATAGACACAGGTGTCGAAGAAGATATTGTTGAGCAGATGATCCTTCAGCAACGGTTTCTTCAACTCCTGCGCCAGGCCGCGGAAGCGGCCCCAGTGATAGGGCACAGCGCCACCGCCGTGCGGGATCACGAACTTGAGCGTCGGAAAATCCTTGAACAGATCCGAGGTCAGGCATTGCATGAACGCGGTCGTGTCGGCATTCAGGTAATGCGCACCGGTGGTATGAAAGCAGGCATTGCAGCTGGTGCTCACGTGGACCATCGCGGGAATATCGTATTCGACCATCTTTTCGTAGATCGGGTACCAGTTGCGGTCACTCAGCGGCGGGGATGTCCAGTGGCCGCCCGACGGGTCCGGATTCAGATTGATGCCGACAAAACCGTATTCCCTGATGCAGCGTTCCAGTTCCGGGATACAGGTCTTGGGATCCACGCCGGGCGACTGCGGCAGCATCGCTGCACCGATGAAATTATCCGGGAAGAGTTGGGCGACGCGGTAACATAATTCGTTGCAGATCGCTGCCCAGGTCGAGCTGGTTTCGAAATTGCCGATATGGTGCGCCATGAAACTGGCGCGCGGCGAAAAGATTGTCAGGTCGCTGCCGCGCTCCTTCATTTTCTGTAACTGGTTGCTGATGATGGTTTCGCGCAGCTCGTCGTCGCTGATTTTCAGGTCGGCGACACGGGGCATCAGCGCCGGGTCTTTCAAGCCGGCGATCTGTTGGTTACGCCAGTCTTCCAGCGCCTTCGGCGCGGTGGTGTAATGTCCGTGGATATCGATGATCATTGTGTTCTCGGATGTAAGTTCGGTGATATTGGCGTTGTCATGCTGGCTCGAAGCCATGTATTAGCTTGGCATCCATCGTTTCTGGCGACGCCAGAAATGCAACGAAATCGCTTGCGGCTTTCCGGTCACCTGCTTTGGCGCATACACAGGCGGTGAATGTGCTGATGATTTCAGCTTCCGGCGGCAATGGCCCGACCACGGTTATTCCCGGTACTTCCTTCAACTCGCTATATTGCTGAAAGCCGATTTCCACATTCCCCCTGGCGATCAAACTTCCAACCGGGACACCGGAGGGTGCCTGCCGCAGCTTGTCCCGAAGCTTTGCTGTCATACCCCAGGATTCGATCAGCCCACTGAGGGCGCGCCCGCTCGGACCGGTGGAGTAACCAATGGATTTGGCTTCCAGGAGGAACTTTCGGAGTGCATCGACAGTTCGGATATTGGGGATGCTTGCGCCTTCACGGATTGCAATCATGACCCGGGAGCTGACAATGTTCGCCTTGCTCCCGGAAACAGCACTGCCCGATTCGATCAGTTCGTCGATCGCAGCGGCATCCAGAACGGCCACATCGAATGGTTCGCCGTCTCGCACCCGCTTCGACGCTTCGACGCCCCCCACCGACTCGATGGTGACTCCAACCGAATGTGAGTTCCGGTATCGTTGCGCGAGATCGGCCAGCAAGGCTTCTGTGGCTTTCGACGAAACTCCGGTAATCGATAAATTCATTGAACGCCATCCCGATAGAAAGATGCTTGACTTCTTGCTGCCATCCAAGGAATTACGATCTGCATTGTTTTCCTTCGACCAAGTGTTGGGACTATATTAGCGATGCGGGCGGAATGCAGCTAGGCAGTATATTCACTAGCAGTTATCGATTATTGTTATATGAATAGCGGATAGGCAGCGTTGTCATACGAATGAAACATCTGGGTGTTTGGCCTTCTGAATGCGGGATCGCCTGAACGTGGAAACGGCCGGGTCGTTGATTAGTTTGCCAACAAGCCTGCCAGATCAAACGTGCTGTCCTCTGCCTGTGCCGGCGTCGGGGACACACTGGCATCCAAAAGCTTGCGGGCCAGCAGGTGGTCCTTGCCGGCGTTCACCGAGTCGACTGCGATGAGCCGTCCAGCGTGAAAATGAAAGACCGAGAAACTGCCAGATGCCATCGCACCGCGCACGACCCAATGCTCTGCGCCGGCAGACAGGCCTGCCATTTGCAGCTTCTTGTCATACTGGTCGCTCCAGAACCACGGCGCCGCGACAAAGGGCCGTTCCTGATTCAATAATGCAGCGGCGGCGGAACGGCCCTGCTCGGTTGCGTTTTGTACCGATTCCAGTCTGAGCAAACTGCCATCCGACAACCTGCGCGCGGTGCAGTCGCCCGCGGCCACAACACCGGGCACCGAAGTACGCGCGCAGGCGTCCACGATGATGCCGCGATCGCAATCGATTCCTGCAGCCCGGGCCAGCGAGTCGTTGGCGGTAACGCCGATGCCGACAATGACCAGTCCTGCCGGAAAGCGCCGGCCATCTGCGGCGAGAACAGCAGCCACCTGCCCTTGCGTGCTAACGATGGAGGACACCTGTGCGTTGAATACGAATTCGACGCCATGGTCCGCATGAAGTTTTGCATACCAGTCGGACAGCAGCGGCACGAGCACCCGGCCCAACAGGCGCGGCGCAGCCTCCAGCACGGTCACCGCCAGCCCGAGCTTGCGCGCCGTGGCGGCCACTTCCAGGCCGATGAAACCGCCGCCGATCACCACCACAGGCAAATCTCGATCGGCGCAGTTGTCCAGGTGGCGGACGATCGCAGCGGCATCGTCAAGTGTGCGCAAAGCCAGCACCCCATCTGCATCAGCACCCGGAACGGCCAATGCACGCGGCGTGGCACCGGTGGCCAGTGCCAGTCCGTCATAGGCCAGCTTGCTGCCGTCGGACATGGTGACGGTGCATGAGACAGTGTCGATCGCCGACGCCTTTACCCCGGTGCGTAGCGTGATGTTCTTTCTTTCCAGCGCAGTGGGCGTGCGCATGGTCAGTTGGGCTTCGTCCAGTTCGCCCGCCAGCCAGGCTTTGGAAAGGGGCGGGCGATGGTAAGGCGTATGGGCTTCGTCGCCCAGCAGGGTGATTGCACCGTCATAGCCGCCGGCACGCAGTGATTCGGACAGGTGCACGCCCGCCTGACCCGCGCCGATTATCACGAAGCCGGGCATCACTCTTGTGTCGGTGGGAGCGTAACCACCAGGCCTTCCAGCGCGTCGCTGGCCTTGATCTGACAGGAAAGCCGGCTGTTGGAACGGCGCTCGCTGGCCACATTCGCCAGCATCGCCAGTTCACCTTCCGATGGCGGTGGCAGTTCGCCCAGACGCAAAGGATCCACATAGCAGTGACAGGTGGCACAGGCGCATGATCCGCCGCACTCGCCCAGTATGCCGTCCACCCCGTTGGCAGTGGCGCCCTGCATGAGGTTCCATCCTGCTGGCAGGTTCAACGTGACCGCTTCTCCGGATGGTTCGATGTAGGTGATGTTGGGCAAAGGTGAATCTCCTTGATGTCTTCGATTATTCGATTATAAAGAGGCAAGTTCCAGCCGCAACGGGCTGCGAAAAGTGGATGATGGCATCCAGGTTAACTGCTGATGGACGCGGCGGTATTCGGGTATCACCTTGTGCAGTTCATCAAACGCCATCTTGATCGACAGGCGCGCAATGGCGGTGCCCAGGCAGGCATGCACGCCGCCGCCAAAGCCGAGGTGGCCTCGCGGCTTGCGCGTAATGTCATACGTATCGGGATTGGCGAACTGGCGCTCGTCGCGATTGCCCGAACCGTACGCCATGCAGACAAAATCGCCCGCGCGCATGGTCTGGCCGTGCAGTTCCACATCTTTTTGCAGGCAGCGGCGGAAGCGCTGCGCCGAGGTATTGAAACGCAATGACTCCTCCATCGCATCCGCCAGCAATGCCGGACTGGCAACGCACTGTCTGCGTGCATCGGCAAAATCGGCCATGTTGTAAGCGAACATGCTCATGAATCCGCCCAGCGATTCGATACCCGCCATGATCAGCGTGGTGGTGGTCAGCAGCACTTCGCGCTCATCCAGCCTGTCGCCGTCGATTTCCGCCATGCTGAACTGGGAGATCAGGTCGTTGGTGGGATTGGCCCGGCGCTCGGCAATCACTTTGGCAGCATAGTCCTGCATCCAGTTATAGGCCGCGATGTGTTCGGGACCCTTGGCGCGGGTTTTCGCATCGGACTGCACCATCATCACGGCCTTGTCGCGCACCGTCTGCTCGTCGCCCAACGGCAGGCCCAGCACGGCAAACAGCACGCGCACGGTGAATTTGGATGAGAACTCATCAATGAAATCGAACTGTCTTTTGCCGCGCAGGCAGTCAGCGGCTTCACGCGCGATATTGCGGATTGGTTCAGCCATGCTTTCCATGTTGCGCTTCATGAAGGCCTGCTGGATCAGGCCGCGCAGGCGGTCATGCCGCGGCGGATCGGTGGTGCCCAGCGTCGCGCCGGCGCGGCCGGGAAGCTCGGTCATCAGGTTGCCCTTGGCGGAAGAGTAGGTCTCCCAGTCGTTGCCGGCCGCCACGATGTCGGCGTAGCGCGACAGCACCCACATCTGCGCTTCTTCGCTCCAGAAGCACGGATATTCGTCGCGCAGGGTTTTGTAAACCGGGAACGGGTCTGCATCTACGGCGGGTGAGTAGGGATCAAAATTGAACATGGTGGATCTCCGCTGGCAGGATGATGAAAGAATCAGGGTTTAGAGTCATTGGAACAGGGTAAGCAGCAAACTGCTCACTCGGCCTGCGGGGATGAATTTTCCAGGGCCAGCATGCGGTCCAGTATCAGCCGGGAATGTACTCCCCCGGCATCGATATTGAGCTTCAACAGCCGCCGCCCCGGATGCTCCAACAGATTCCTTTGCTGCTGTTCAAGCATGTCCATGTCCTCGCTGAAAATATTTCCCTGGCCTTCCCGGATGGTTGCCGTGAGCTCGGCGTCCTGGGGTTTGAAGTTGCGTGCCATTCCCCAGAAATACCAGTGCGAGGTTTCCGTTTCGGGTGTGATGAAGTCGACCACGATGCTGGATGCCTTGTATTCCGGGGACGCGTGGTATCCCCCATTTCCCGCATGTGCCACGCCCACTTCGATCATCACGTGACTCGGCGCCGAGAAGCGGCATATCTGCCAGCGATCGACCGGAACATCATCCGCCAGGTTGTTGCCTCGCAGAGCCATTTTCCAGAACGGGGGGGCCATGATGTTTTCCATGTAACGGCTGGTCACCACCTCTTCGCCTTCGACCGTGGTATTGACCGGTGCCTCATCGATCTCCTTCTGTCCTATGCTGGTGGCATGCACATAGGTCTCGTGGGTGAGATCCATCAGGTTGTCAATCATCAGGCGGTAATCGCACTGCACATGGAACAATCCGCCGCCATACGCCCATTCAGGGTTTTCTGCCCATGCAAGATGATGGATTTTGGCGCGATCGGCCAATCCCTGATCGCCCGGCCAAACCCAGATGAAACCATAGCGTTCTTCGACAGCATAGCTCTTGATGCATGGGAACTTGTCTACCCGCTGCCCGGGCATGGAACTGGTCTTGCCATCGCAGCCCATGTTCAGTCCGTGATAGCCGCACACCAATACGCCGTCGCGCACAGTACCCAGCGAAAGCGGCGCACCCCGGTGCGGACAGAAATTCTCGAGCGCAACGACCTTAGCTCCGGGTCCGCGATAAAAAACGATGCTTTCACCGCATATACGCCGGCCCAGCGGATGTTCAGCAACCTCATCCGGGGTGCAAGCCACATACCATGCGTTTTTTGGGAACATAATCGATCTCCTGTTGGCGGTATTGATTGTCAGAACGATTCAGGGAGAGTCAATTTTCATTACATCAAGCAATGCTGCACTGATCATTCGGGATACCCTTGCCGGGCAACATCCCGTCCCCATTCTGTCACCTCTTCCGATCCGTTTGCAATCAGCTCAAACCGGGTAATGACGATGTGCAGTCTGGATGGTGATCCAGCGCAAATCCGTGAATTCATCGATCGCCGCCTTGCCGCCGAAGCGGCCATAACCGCTGCTCTTCACACCGCCAAACGGCATCTGCGCCTCGTCGGCCACGGTGGATGAATTGATATGGCAGATACCCGATTCGATCCGCTTGGCGATCCCTAGTGCACGCGCGATATCGCGGCTGAACACCGACGCAGACAAGCCGTATTCGCTGTCATTGGCCAGCGCGACAGCCTGCTCTTCATCGGCAAACCTCAGCACCATCACCACCGGACCGAAGGATTCTTCCTTGTATATGGACATCGCCGGAGTCACTTTATCCACCACCGCCGGCTGCATGATGGCACCCTCGATGCTGTAATTGCCGGTGGCCAGATGCGCGCCTTTCGATACCGCATCATCGATCAGGTGCTTTACCTTTTGCGCGGCGTTGGGGTCGACCATTGCACCAAACAGCGAGTTGCCGCTTGCGGGATCGCAGCACTTCAGCGATTTCGCCTTGGCGGCCAGTTTCTCGATGAATTCATCGGCAATCGCCTGGTCGACGATGATGCGGTCGGTGGACATGCAAATCTGTCCCTGGTTGAAAAACGAGCCGAACGTTGCCGCCTGTATCGCTTCGTCCAGGTCGGCGTCCTTCAGCACCACCATCGGATTCTTGCCACCCAGTTCGAGCAGTACCGGCTTAAGGTGACGCGCCGCGTGCCGGGCGATGATGCGTCCCACCGCGGAAGAACCGGTGAAATTTATCCGGCGCACCGCAGGATGGGCGATCAGATGTTCCACCAACGCGGGCGCGTCGGCCGGCGCATTGCTGATCACATTCACCACGCCAGGCGGAAATCCGGCTTCATTGAATACGGCGCCGATCAGCAGATGCAGGGCAGGACAAGACTCGGAGGCCTTCAATACCACCGTGTTGCCGCAAGCCAGCGGCATCGCGACGGCGCGGGTGCCGAGTATGACCGGCGCGTTCCACGGCGCGATGCCGAACACAACACCGCAAGCCTGGCGTATCCCCATTGCGATATTGCCGGGAACGTTGGACGGGATCACCTCGCCGCCGATCTGGGTTGTCATCGAAGCCGCTTCGCGCAGCATGCTCGCTGCCAGTCCGACATTGAAATGGTACCAGCCGCCCGAACCGCCCGTCTCAACCACTCCGCGTGCAGCAAAATCCTGGGCATGGCTTTCCATCACATCGGCGGCTTTCAGCAACAATTTGCGCCGTTCAACCGGCGCCATCTCAGCCCAGGCCGGAAAGGCCGCCGCTGCCGCGGCTACTGCCGCGTCAGCATCAGCCAGAGTCGCCGCGGGCGTGCGAGATGCGACATTACCATTGACCGGATTTTTTCTGTCGTAGGTAGCTTTGCCAGAAGCGCCACGAAATGTACCACCGATAAGAAGTTGTGATTCAAACATGTTGGTCCCCGTACATAATATAGGCGCGGCATGGAAAGGAAATATAGCGCGGAACCAGTCCTGATAATGCCACGTATATTTATTGGATTATATTTATCGGTCCAAACAGTTCAGCAGTAATGCCGCGGCTGTCTTGACTGTCTTGATTAACACTCAAGTTTATTATTATTTTGTGTGATTCCCAGACAAGTCAATGTTAGCCAAATGACCGGAATGAAGCTATGCATTATCCGCTCTAGCTGCTATCTACAAATGTGATAGGAGATTACCGTTACCTGACCAACAACCCGCGCAACAGGTTCATGACTTGCTTGGTCAATGGTGTAATGGGTTTATGTGCGGATATTGCCATACAAAGCGTGCTCAACAGCTGCGGCTTTTCCAGCGGCCGCACACTGAATGCTTCCGGCTGTTGCTCATTTTTTATCGCATTGCGTGACAGGACGGCGTGCCCGTGCCCGGCACGAACCAGGTCAATAATGGACCGGACACTTGATATCTCCCATGCGATCTGCAATTTCAACCCCGTCAATGCAGCCTGGGTTTCGATAAGTTTACGGATGGCATGCGCACGTTCCGGGACAATGAGCGGATAATTGACCAGTTCGCTGAAGTTGATCGTGGTGTTGATGGCAGGCTTGCCGTTCACAGGACTCACCAGAACCAGGGGTTCCTGTAGCACCGGAATGATTTCGATAGATGGCTGCGATTCCGGATTGTGCAGTACCACGATATCCACCCTGCCGGTGGAAACCCACTCGGCAAGGTGGGTCGACAATCCCTCAACGATGGCAAGACGCGCCTTCGGAAATTCCTGTTTGAAACCTTCCACCAGAGGCAGCGTAAGCATGCGCCCCATGGTCGGGGGCAGGCCGATTACGATACTGCCCACCGGCTCGTCGCGCGCGGCATCAATGTCTTCCCGCACCCGTGAAACCAATTGCAATATGGCAATGCTGTGATCGAACAGCCTTTTTCCCGCCTCGGTCAGAACCACGCCCCGCCCATTGCGCAACATGAGCGTGACATGCAAATCGGCTTCCAGCAGCCGGATCTGCCGTGACAGTGCGGATTGTGCGATGTTCAACACGATGGCTGCTTTGCTGAGGCTTCCCATCTCCGCAGTGCGCACAAAATATTCGAGCTGATTTAGGTTCATCGTGTCCAGAACAATATTGATATTGTCTGGACATTAGCTCACCGCAAACACATCAGTCAAGACTATATAACCGATATACCACGGCTGCCTGCCCGCATCATGCGACACCACCTGCGTATCTATAGTCAGGTTGGGGCGCGGTCATTTCAAGCGCGACGAGCTGTCAAAACAACAAGCTCAAGCCCGCACTTCCCTGTTCGGCAACAGGAAATGGGCCAGTGCAGGCAACAGGATCAATGCACCCAGCATATTCCACAGGAACATGAAGGCAAGTATCAGCCCCATATCTGCCTGGAATTTGATCGGTGAAAATATCCAGGTACCCACCGCGATCGCGAGCGTTATACCGGTCAGGATCACGACCCGTCCGGTAAACTGCAACGCTTGATGGTACGCGTCTGACAAATTCTTTCCGGCATGCATGCGCGCCAGCACCACGCTCAATACATACAATGCATAGTCCACCCCGATCCCCACACCCAGGGCAATGACAGGCAGGGTGGCAACTTTCACTCCCATGCCAAGCCAGACCATGAGAACCTCGCACAATATTGAAGTCAGCATCAAAGGCAGTACTGCAACCGCAACGGCACGCCAGGATCTGAACGTGATATAGCAAAGAATGATTACAGCCCCGTATACCCAGAACAGCATTTGATGCATTGCTTTTTTGACCACAATGTTGGTGGCCGCTTCGATCCCTGCGCTTCCGGCAGCCAGCAAGAATTTGACCTGCGGCGTATTGTTTTTTTCCGAAAAAGCCTCGACCGTATTCACCACACGGGTCAGCGTCGCTGCTTTGTGATCCTTCAAGTAAACATACAAGGACAGCATCGAGCAACTCTGATTGAACAATTCACGCGGGGCGATTTCCTGTACAGAGCCCAGCGTGCCCCGATTGGGCGAGAGGTTGTACCATTTGAAGTTACCCTCGTTATAACCTACCGCCGCCAGCTTGCTCAACGCGGCCATGGAGTTGGTCGAATCGACACCCGGCAATTGCTCCAACTGCCAGGAAAGCGCATCCACCTTGGACAAGGTCTGGTAGTTGGTACACATATCGGGGGGCGTTTTTACCATCACCACCAACACATCGGTACTTGCGGAATAGTTTTTGACCATGAAAGAATTGTCGCGGTTATAGCGCGAATCTGCGCGCAGTTCCGGTGCGCCAGGATCCAGGTCACCGACCTGCAAATGCGTACTGACCATGAATCCCAGCACAGCCAACACGATGCTTACGATGACGGTAATGCTGGCCCAGCGTTGCTGCGTAAAATGGTCAAGGAATCTCCATAACCACGGTTTTGGGGTGTTCTTGTTATCCGCGTCCAGTGTCACGCTGCGCGCAGCCGCCTTGCTGCTGACCCCTGTATAGGACAACAGGATTGGCAGCATGACCAGATTAGTAAAAATCAATACGGCCACGCCGATACTGGCAATCACGGCGAGATCCTGGATCACCTGGATGCGTATCATTGTCAGCACCAAAAATCCAACCGCATCACACAACAAAGCCGCCATACCGGCAACAAACAGGCGCCGGAACGTATAACGGGCCGCAACGACGCGGTGCGTACCTCGCCCCACGTCCTGCATTATCCCGTTCATCTTTTGCGCACCATGGCTCATGCCGATCGCAAACACCAAAAATGGAACCAGTATCGAATAGGGATCAAGTTCAAAATGAAACGTGGCGAGCAAACCAAACTGCCACAGCACGGCAATCAGGGAGCACATTACCACCAGCATGGTGCTGCGCCAGCAACGGGTGTACCAGAACAGAAAGACTGCGGCGATCAGAATGGCAAACACAAAGAACATCAACACCTGTTGCAATCCATCGATCAGATCGCCGACTATTTTGGTAAAGCCGGTAATGTGAATTCGTATTCCGTTGGTTTGGTATTTGCTGCGAATTTTTTCCAGATCGTGGGAGAACTGGCGGTAGTCAAGCGCCTTGCCAGTCTGTGGATTAACATCCAGCAGCGGCACGACAATGATGCTCGACTTGAAATTGTTGGCCACCAACTGGCCGATTATGCCGGCGCGCTGAATATTGGTACGCAGGACATCCATGCTTTTTTCCGAGCCGTCATAAGAATCAGGAATGACGGTACCTCCTTCCAGCCCATCTTCCGTTACGGCTGTCCAGCGCGTATTCGAGGTCCAAAGCGACTTCATAAAGGAACGATCCACGCCCGGCAGCAAAAAGATTTCATCATTCATCTTCTGCAGGGTGTTGAGATAGCTTTTGTTGAATATCGTACCCTTGTCGACCTCGACCGCAATACGCAGGGAATTCCCCAGCCCGCTTAATTCGGATTTATTCTGGAGATAATTGACCACGAAGGGGTGGTAGGTCGGAATCATCTTCTCGAAACTTGCATTCAACTTCAGTTTGGTCGCCTGAAAGCCGAGCAACACTGTGATGATCAGACAGAGTATGACAATTGCGGGGCGATGATTAAACAGTACCCGCTCCGCAAAATTGCCGGAACGCGTGTCAAAATCTTTGACATCCCTAATTACAGGTTGTTGAACTAGCTCGTTGGATATTTTCAATTAAAACTCCGGCTAAAGGGAATATACAGCAGCGAATCTGCACATACTTTAGGTATCGATGTTAATCAGGCCATGCCTGATCAAGGTGCAGGCCAAGTTTATTGTTTGGTAACGGCAGCAAGCGGCGCAAGATGTTTAATACCCCGAAGCCCAACGACGATCAGGCTGCCGTCATTTGCCTCGGCGATTCCCGCTACGGGCAGGTTTTCCTTGCCGGATTGAAGCTGGAAGTGTCTTCCGTTGTCATGGCTGATCAGCAAATCACCGGCTTCATTAACGAGTACCAACGTACCATCCGTCAACCGGATACCGGCGGATATCGTGACCGTGGAGCCGGTATCGATTTTCTTCCAGCTGTGTCCCATGTCTCCGGACCAAAACACGTTTCCGCGCAGCCCGAAAATGACCACTTGCCCTTCCTTGCCGACGACCAGCCCAAAGTAGGAGCCCTTGTAAGGCGAAGCGATCGGCTCAAATGTTGCGCCATCATCATGTGAACCCAGCAATGTTCCCTGTTCACCCACGATGAACAGCTCGCCGCCGTCAGGACGAATACCATACAGATCCCAGCCACGCGGGTTCTTCACGTGCTGTTGCCAGGCTTGCCAACTCTTGCCCCCATCGGTGGTCCTAAATATCAGGTTGTAAGCACCGATGATGTAGCCATTCAGTTCATCCTTGAAATAAAGGTCAAGGAACGGTTTGTCAGGGCCATCATTGACCAGCCGCTTCGCAGCGGTTTGCTGCTCGGGCGTAACAGCCGCCTGCGCCACGATTGAAGCAGCTTGTATGCCGTCAAGTTGCTTGCTCCAGGTTTCGCCGCCATCACTGGTATGCAACACCACACCGAGGCTGCCGACTGCCCAACCTGTATGCGCATTGGCAAACCGGACAGCCACCAAGCTGACCTGCACCGGTGTGGGCACCTGACGCCAGGTTTTGCCGGCATCATCCGATAACAGAATAATGCCGCGCTCACCCACTGCCACCAATCTCGCCCCGGCATTGGCAATAGCCAGCATGGCCGCTTTCATGGCTTTTGGCGTGACGATTGACGGCTGCGTTAATACTTCAGGGATATCTGATGGAACGGCCAATGCGGCCGGCATTGCCAACAGCACCCATATACATGCCGCGAGTATCCGAATAATTTTGTTCATTGTTGCCCGAGATCGAATTTTTTTGATTTAAGAAAAGAATCATTGTGTTGGTAAAAATCCGCCCATGCTTCGATATTTTGAGCATGGACGGATTCAAGTATTTCGCACTGCATTGCTTAGCCAGACGATCCGGCAATGCATTTCCAGCTCAGCTCGACTCTCCGCATACACGACAGCAAGAGCATATGCGAAAGTTCATTTAGCGAGCACCGCGATTCGCCAGCGAATCAGTGCTAAAGAAGCTGGTTGGCAAACGCGGTATTTCTTTGTACTGGACTGGCATCTCGTTCGAGGAGGAATTCAGCAGGTATGCGCCCGTCTGCAGATCGTAAGTTCCCCACATGACAGTTCCGATCAGAGCAGGAATATCCGGCGCCAGCAGAGTCAACGTGTAATTGCTTCTCCATATTTTCCCCTGGGCATCGTAACCATCGATCATCATGATTTGCCAAGTATCTTCATCGATGTAGTAGTCTCGCTTGGGCACAACGTGGCGCTTGCCGGGGATCAGGTCGGCTTCCACGACCCAGACACGGTGTAATTCCCAGCGCACCAGATCAGGATTCAGGAATTTCGGGCCAACCAGATCGGCAACTTTTGCCGATGCTGCACGGTTATTGTTGTAAGGAATATACATCTCCTTTTTGCCGAGCAGTTTTAGTGAATAGTGATCGATAGGGCCAAACTTCATGAAGGCTTCATCAAAAAAACCAATCCCAGAAGTAACGGAATCCGGAGTGTCATAAGCCACTGATGGCGCACGACGCACACGGCGTTGACCGACCAGATATTGCCACAGCTTGCGCGGGGTTTTGCTGTTTAGTCCATCGATGGTCAGGATACCCTCGCCGGCTTTTGACGCGGGTCCGCGTGTATCCAACATGTTATATGAATAAACACCGCCTTCTTTTTCCGGGCTGCCCCCCTTGAAATAATACGGCCGCATGATGGTCTGAACGGCAGAATTTGCCAGCGCGCGCCGCCCATCCGAGGTAACAATCCAGCATTGGGTATCATATTGTGTGGTAACGCCCAACCAGGCCAGATCATGATTCTTAATAACCTGGTAGCCATCCTGAGGGATAGGGAAAGGTACACCACCAAATGCACCCTGAACGCCCCAGCCGCCATCAACCTCTTTTGCGCTGGTGGCATTTTTGAATGTGTTTTCATAGACCCAGTCCGGTGCGCCCCCGGTTCGATGCGTGGGATAAACCTCGAGACGGTAATCCGGGTATTTTTTAAGCAATGCAATCGTACCGGCCGTCAATTTGGATGCATATTGTTCCATGTTTTTGCCGGTGATCGTAAACAGCGGTTTCTCGGCCGCAAACGGATCCTTGCGCGCATCGCCCGGTTTGTATCCGGGCGCGACCTTGTCGTAAACCCCGGTCCAGGCAGGAATGGTGCCGTCCTTGTTGCCCGCTCGTTCTGCACCCATCGGTGTCAGGGTGGTTTTCAGGGTGGCGGCCTGTTCTGCCGATACTGCCGCGTAGGCACTGTTCGCCACCAGATATCCGAATCCAAGCGCAATGGCCAGAGCCGCTATTTTCATATTGGGTTTCATAATATTTCCTTATGCTAAATTTAGAATGAACGCTTGATATAGAGAGAAATGTTGTCGCGATCAGCCAGTGATTGACCGTTACTGATCATGGGCAGGCCAGTAGCCGGGTTGTTGATCAAGAACGGCGTTGCCGCGCCCAGATAGTGCACATAGTTGACGCCGCCCTTCCAGACCTGCTGGTAGGTTCCGGTTACGCCGACGCTCATGTCGCCGCCATGTTCGACACCGCCATTGAATTTGAATACTGCTCTGGAACGGCCACTCAGCCCATAACCCAGCCCGATCGGAATCGAGATGTCCAGCCCGTCCACCACCTGGTAATAATCCGGCTGGAATATCATGCGCATCGAAGTCGCGTCCCGCGTGGTATTGGGGTCGACGTCCGAGCAGTTGGCCGTGCAACTGGTTGCGCGATTCCATCCCAGCTCTGCCAGCCATACGCCGCCTTCAAATATGCTGTTGGTGGGCATCACATACAATGCAGAAAGATTGAAGTGGGCCGTGTTTCCGATCCCGAACAGCGGTTTACTGCTGTCTGCAGGACCCGGGGCGAACACCGGGTCATTTACCAGCGGTGTATTGCGACGCACCGAAACTTCCCCCGCCACATTGGCACCGAACAATACCGTACTGGCGCTTGCACCGAAGGTCTTGATGCCTTCCGCATACACTTGCTGCAAAGTCCAGGTAGGGCTCGCCGCAACATCCACATATAACTGCGGTGATTTATCGTTGTATTGTGCCGCATACAAACCATATTCGGTATCCGAACCGTCCGGCGTAAATTTGACTTGGATACCGCCCTGTCCGGAATTCTTGGCATTCAAGTCACTTATGCCGACAGCAGGAGGTGTGGCGGTACCGGTCAATATGCCGGCCACACCCACTCCCGCTCCGTTGAAGTCACTAGTATAGCTGCCCACACCGGGAATGATGTCCGGGCGCCATTCCAGTTGATAATAGGCGCCGACCGACACATTGGCGTTCAATTCCACATCGCCCGAAATCTGGTTCACCGGACGCAGGATTTCCTTGAACTGGGTTCCGGGTACGGACAGCAGCTTCACCAGGTCCACCGGACCCTGCGCATTGGCAATGCCGTTTGCCCCCATGAACAGTGTTTCCCCGTAAACCAACGAATGGCGTCCGACGCGAATTGTTCCGCGCGACTGATCGCCGATGTCACCCTTGGCATACACGAACGCATCCAGCACCTCTGCTTTTTTCCCGTGCTGATCACGGGTATCGGGTGCAAATTGATTTGCCGCTGAACCCGACAATACTGAAGAACTGTCAAGCACCGAGCCATCGTTCTTGTTACCTCGGTTATATACAAGGTCATACCAGGCAGCTGCGCTGACCCGCGCGCCCATGTTATGGGTATCGACATCAAATTCTGTCAACCAGTCGAGGCGGTTCGAAATCAGCCCCTTCTTCTGGAAGTTCAGGTCACCGTTGTTCTGGTTGAAAGTAAAATTCGCTGGATCGTTGATGAGCGCTGGATCCGCATCCTTCATGCGATAGGCAGTGCTGTATTTGATCGTATTGTTCCAGGTGATTCTCACATCCGGATTGCCGGTTTGAATATCGATCGCATAGACTGCCTGTATCGGCAGCACAGACGCCAATGCAAATATAATTGTTTTTATATTTGCATGAATTTTTTTATTCCCTTTCATGACTTCTCCCTCTATGGTTAAGCATCAACGCTATTTAACTTATAGAAAACTGCCGGCTTGTTTTTTATCTAACGATCCATAAAATATTTTTACATGCCAACCGTGCAAATCTTTTTACCTGACGGCACAGGAATCTTAGTGGTACTCGCGGAATGCAGCTAGACAACATCTGCAATAGCAGCTATCGATTATTGTTATAGCGGCCAGATGGTTCAATGCCCAGTAAATCCCACCATGGCCAACTTCAAGAAAAATGGCAATTAAGACGTTGTGGGAGGCAAAACAGGCCACGCGCGCCATATCCGCCGTGAAGATTCCGGCATGACCATGGTGACAAAACCCGAAGTCCGGTTATAAAAATATTCGATAGCTGCTATTGCAGATGTTACCTATCCTCATTCCGGCAGCTTCACTAATATCCGGCACGATCCGGTACAGAATGAAAATCATAACGAGGGGAAGATTATGGGCACAGACGGAGAAATGATGGGCGTTGGGCGTCAACCTGTTGCAGGCATCATTGCCAGCATCCTGGTGGTAGTAATTTCAATCTGGGTTTCGCTCGCGTTCCGGCCGGACTTTTTTCTGTCCTGGGTGAATTTGCTCATGGTGTCCATGGTGCCTATCCAGATAGTCACAGGCCTGGTATGGCACTGCAAGCAACCCGAATCCATCGGGCGCTTTCCCCAACCGATCCGCGGACTGGTGTTCCTGATGCTGACGATTGCAATTGGCGTGCTGGTTGCCATCGTGTCAAATGGCACAATCGGAGGTGGCCTGACACCTCCCACGCCTTTCGTGAATATGTTTGTGATTTTATCGGTTCTGGTTACCATCGGGCTGGTCATACCACTGCAGTGCTGGCCGTTCACCTCCATTCTTGGCAAACATCCCGTTGCAATGGGTTTTGCGCTGCTGGTTGCAGCCTACATGATCACATGGTTATTGTTCACCTCGCTATTCAACTTTGATTTCCTGCATCAAGCACCGTTCTATCGGGCAGCCCTGGACCCCCATGGGAGCTTCATTGCATGGCATCCGCTCACCTGCGGTCTCTGTGCCGTGGCGACCATCCTGTCTCTGGTGTTGCTCGACTTCTGGCCGGTATCAATCTTGGCGCGCAGCGTTCCCGCATTTGGCCGGCAACCGCTGTTCGGCATTGCCAGTGGCGTGCTCATTGCTCTGGTGGTGACGGCAGTCTGGCAGCTTTGCGTCGTGCATTCCGGTATGGACGTGGTGCAGTTGCTGGTGCGGACGGTATCCATGATATTCGGCATATTCATCGTTCTGGTCATGTTCGAGGGTGCTACGTTCATACGCCTGCCGCAACCCTGGAGAGGCGTGATATTGGTAAGTTCAGCCGCGTTGCTGGCCGTATGCATGTATTTTTTGTACCGGCATTTTGCGGTCGATCACCTTGCGTTGCCGGGAGGAGCACCGGGATACGCGCTGGAATTATGGCTTGCCACCAGCATGCTGGCCATCACGTTTCCACTTATGGTCTTTTACGCCAACTTCTTTGATTACTGGCCGCTTCGACGAGTGTCAAAATGAAGATACTCAATACCGCCTGAAAATTGCTCCACAATAATCGACAAGGAAACGCCGACTATTCCGTCGCAGTTATGATTGTTGCCAAATCTGATATGAGCAAAATGGCAAAGCCGGACCATTTCGGCGACTACTGCAAACAACGATGTTTATAGCTGAACAGGAGATATCAATGCAGGTCTATCAAATTAAGGCTGGTCAACAGATCGCTGGACTCGAACTGATTCAACGCGGCGCTGCTGTACCTGCTGCGCACGAAATGCGCGTGCGCATGCACGCTGTATCACTCAATTATCGCGACTTGATGATCGCGCAAGGCAGATACCCCGGCATCAGTGATACCCCTGTAATTCCATGTTCTGATGGTGCCGGCGAAGTCGTCGCTGTCGGTGCGGGAGTCAAGCGTTTTTGCGTTGGAGACCGTGTTGCAGGAACATTTTTCCCGGCATGGGTCAATGGCGCACCGACCCCGCAAAACACGGCAGGCGCGCTCGGCGCAGCGGTGGATGGCATGCTCGCCGAAGAAGTAGTCTTGCACGAGGAGGCCGCGGTCACGATTCCGGCACATCTGAACTACGCCGAAGCTGCTGCGATACCCTGTGCTGGTGTCACCGCATGGAATGCGCTGTTCGTCGAGGGACGCGCAAAACCAGGAGACAGCGTGCTTCTGCTGGGTACCGGTGGCGTATCAATCTGGGCGTTGCAACTGGCCAAAGCCGCAGGCCTGCGCACCATCATCACTTCGTCCAGCGATGAAAAACTGGGCCGTGCTCGCGCCCTGGGCGCCGCTGCGACCATCAACTACAAGACCATGCCCGAGTGGCAAGAAGAAGTGTTGCGTATCACCGGCGGCCGCGGCGTTGATCTGGTGCTCGAAGTCGGCGGTCAGGGCACACTGACTCGTTCTATCAGCAGCGCCAGGATGGGCGGCACTATTGTAATCATCGGCGGTGTCAGCGGTTTCGGCGGCGAGATCAACCCTGCCGTACTTATCGGCGGCGCTAAACGACTCGCCGGCATCTTTGTCGGCAGCCGCAGCATGTTTGAAGACCTAGGCAAATTCATTGATGTGGCCGGAATACATCCGGTGATTGATCGTATTTTTCCTTTCAATCAGGCGCGTGAAGCGTACACGCACCTGGAAAGGGCGGGACACTTTGGCAAAATCGTGATCGAAGTGGGTAAACGAGTGAAGAAATGATTGCGCCCAGATATGCCAATTTCCATAGGCGATTGCTGTCCCATTATCCAATATTGCTATTTTGGTGTTGCTGAAACAGGCTGGGTACGTTGAAAACGTTTTATGGACTGCAACTTGTAAGTGGCTACGATTTGGCTACAGGGCCCCGAATGAAAAAGAGTTAGATTGCTCTAACTCTTTGAATTACTGGGGTGACTGATGGGGCTCGAACCCACGACAACCGGAATCACAATCCGGGACTCTACCAACTGAGCTACAGCCACCATTGATCAAACAATTGATGTTGAAACATATCCGGACGAAAACTGTCCTTTACACCCGGCAGGCACTGGTGTGCCCGACAGGAATCGAACCTGCAACCCCCAGCTTAGAAGGCTGGTGCTCTATCCGGTTGAGCTACGGGCACAATTCTTTTCTTGGGCGATTTTGTACTTACTAAACCTGGTCG
>Ga0307377_10001249_pt1 | contig 33106 bp, 28 predicted proteins | sample TR3MG_FD_202535 | JGI IMG/M metagenome (GOLD analysis project Ga0307377, IMG submission 202535) | Soil microbial communities from Risofladan, Vaasa, Finland - TR-3 | ecosystem: Environmental > Terrestrial > Soil > Coastal area > Acid sulfate soil | place: Finland: Risofladan, Vaasa | collected... | reverse complement strand
GCATTTAAAATCATCAGAAGTGGTGATACTGTTCCAAGTGGCTATACAGATATTTCAACAATTGAATATTGGGATACATTTGCTGGAAGCTGTGCAAATGATTATATGTGTGTCAGGTTTGAAATCAGGGACATGTGTAGGGTGAAGGGTTGGACAGGTTTGACTGATACCGAAAAAGATATTGCTATTAAATATTATGTCAGTGATGACCCAATGAATGCTGTAATTTATTTAATGTCTAAAGGATATACTCAGCAACAAGCACAGGGATTTGTACTGATGTCTTGGCATAAATATCATGCGAAATTACTTGAAGCCTGTGTGCAAAGATTTTATTACCTGAAATTTGTTGTTCCACAATATCTTTCATTAACAGATTCAGAAATACTTTTTGATAATGCTCATGATTTAATATATGAACTTACAGAATTAGGTCGTTTCGGTATCGCAATTGGTGATAAAAAGTCTGGAATTCTGGATTACTTGATGTCAACAAATGCTTATGCAGGTGCTGGAATGGAAGAAAGTGGTATAAGTCTTATTCAAGGAACTTGGGATAGTTTTAGAACAGCGTTGTACGGAATATTAGTTGACGGTATTTATATTAAATATTAATTTTAATTAAAAATAGAAATCATGGGAGAATTTTTCACAATATTATTCGGAGACTATGGTATTGCACAATTAATGGCATTCGTGGTCTTCTTCGTACTTGGTTATGTTGTTTATGGTTTAATTGAAACCAGTGGACGTGACAAATTAAGTGTAAAAACACCAAAAAAATGGAATTGGAAGTTCTGGTTTCAAGATAACTGGCGTAGATATCTAACCACAATTTTATGTTCATTTATTCTTTTCAGATTTTATTCTGAAGTAAGTGGACATGATTTTGGTAATTTTGATGCCGTAACATTTGGTCTTCTTGGTGACGGTATTGCAGCTACTGTAAAGAAAAGAATTAAAGGACTTGCTGCTGACCGTGAAAAATTATTAGCAGGTATGACAGAAGAAGAAAAGGGATAATGAACTACTCAACATTTGATATTAACAATTTTTTTATTAAAAAGGACAGCACGCTGCCCGAATTGAAATATCCCCTTATTCAAAAAATAAGGGAACAATATGATATTAGTGATGATATGCTGGAAAACGTTGCAGTAACATTCTCAATGCAAGAAGCTAATACTGGCTTGTATCGCATAGCTAACGTTGCTGCAAATCTTGTTGTGAATAATGACAGAGCCAGCTTCCCCGATGAAGAAAAATATACACTTACATACAGGTTCAAATTACCACAAACAGCAAAGGCTGGAAGGTACTTGGGTGAATTCAAAATTGACTTCCTTGGAGAGAACTGTGGTAAGATTACTTTACCTACTCAAAGTCAGATAAATATACTCATTTCTGATGGAATTACAAAAACTACTGTAATTTAATTGACAATCTAAAATATTTGACTATCTTTGCAGGATATTATCTATATTATGCAAGAACCAATCTTTGTAGTGCATTGTGAGAGAATCCGAAAAAGACAGGCATATTATCTCAGATTCCCTATCAATGAGCAACTTATCGACAGAATAAAAAAACTTCCAGAAGAAAGCCGTAAATGGAATGCTGGTATGATGTGTTGGGAAGTCAGCGTTGCATCTCTATTCTTTTTAATTAAAAAATATAAGGGTTCAAATAAAATTCATTTTGATTTTGGTAATGAAGCCAGTCGCAAGATTTTCATAGAACAAATTAAAGCTGCTGAAATCAAAGAAGAGGAAAAGCGCAAATTCATTGCCGACCTTAATATCAAAAAAGAACATTGGGTTAAATACAAGCAAGAACTGGAAGCTACTTATGTGGATTACAGTGAGAAGATGCATGCCTTACTAAAAGAAGGTGTTAAGCTATATCCGCATCAAATAGTTTCGGCAATGTTCATGAATGTCACACGTAGTACATTAATTTCACATGAAATGGGACTTGGTAAAACACTAAGTGCTATTCTCTATGCTGAAATGAATGGTTTTGAAAGGGTGTTTGTCATAACACCAAACTCCTTGAAATTCAATTTCTACTATGAGGTTAAGAAGTTCACGAACAGTACTGCACATATAGTAAATTGGAAACACAATACTTGTGGTATTGAAGAAGCTAAGTATGTTATTGTTAATTACGACTTCTTCAATCCCTCCAACACTAAAGAAAAGAAATTTGCAACTAAGTGGAGAAAATTGGGGGTCGATGTTATTGATTGTGTTATCTGTGATGAAAGTCAGAAGCTTAAAAATACTAAAGCCAATACATACAAGAATTTCAAATCAACGTTTAGAAGTAAGATTTTTAGGAATGAGAAAATTAGCAAGATTTTCTTATCTGGAACACCTGCACCTAATAGGGCACATGAATTATATACTGTTCTGAATCAGATATCGGATGTGGATTTCGCAACAAAGAAATACTTCCAAGAATATTATTGTGGTATGTATCGTGACGAAGATGGATGGGGATATCATGTGGATACAATGGTACAGAAACTCGAAGAACTTTATCATAAAATTGCTCCATTCACACATAGAAAGCGCAAATTTGAAGTACTAACAGACCTTCCAGATAAAACATATCAGCGTATCATATTGGAAATGACCGATGCTGAACAACAAATATATGATGAAATTGAAGCTGGTGTAGCTAATGAATTCGTTGAACATCCCACCAGAAATCCACTGACAATAATGATTCGTTTGAGACAGTATTTGGCATCGATTAAAGTAAAGCACGTCTTAGAACTGATTGAAAATATACACGAAACAGGTGAGAAAGTCGTTGTAGTGGATTTCTTCAAAGACAGTCTCTATGAGTTAAAGAAACTTCTTGGTGAGAATTCTGCACTACATACTGGTGACCAGAGTGTTGAAGAACGTGCAGAAGTCGTCAAATCATTTCAAGACCCTGCAAGTAATACCATTGATTTTCTTGGTAGCATTCAAACTTGTAACTATGGCTTGACCCTCACTGCTGCAAGTAAGCTGTTCATCATGACGTTGCCATATTCCGTAGGTGAATATGACCAAGTTAGTGACCGTCTGCATAGAATTGGTCAGAAGTCTGCAGTTAATATCTATGTAATGGTGTTTCCCGATACAATTGACGACTACGTGTTCTCGTCAATTGAAGGTAAACGTAAAGAAATTGTCAAGGTAATTGACAACGAAGACTATACATCAAACATTAATGAATCAGTATTAAGTGAAGTGATTAGAATAATTAAGGAAAAATACGAAAAATAATTAATAACAGAAAAAATGAACGAAGTAAATATTCTTAGTGAAATTAAAGGGTTTCTTGAAGGACACAATCACAAGTTAAAATATCTTGTAAACGTTGAAACAGACCCAAGATATAATTTTGCCGAATGTGTTATTCATGAACCCAATCAAAAACCCAAAATCATAAAAGTTGAGTATGAACCTTTCATGTATATGAAAGACTTATCCAAATTCAATCGACAATTATATGAAGGACATTCGGAACAACTGATTGAGGGCAAGAGAATTAAATATGGTATAACAATTACTAAACTAAAAACTGGTAATCAAAAAAGATTAGTTAATGGTTATTGTTATAAGCTAACAAGTCATAGGTCGTATAACGATATTATTAATTATTTAAGGGATGGTGGAATTAATCCTTATGAGAAAGCTACGGACATTGACGGTAATTTTATTAGAGATGCCAAGGGTAACATAATACAACCGTTTCGAAATTGGTTTAACTCCCTGAGAACTACAGAACAATTCTTTATTTCTAATCAGACCAGACTCTATAAGGGTTTTGAAGAATATAAGAACGTTCATAAACTGACGTTTGACATTGAAACCACAGGTCTTAGATATCAGATTTCCAGAGTATTTGCAATTGGTGTTAGAGATAATCGAGGTTTTGAGACCATATTAGAAGTCGAAAAAATAAAAGACGATGAATCTGAAATAAGATTAATTCAAGACTTTTTTAATTTAATTAATCTTTTGAAACCCGCAGTTATTTCTGGATATTATTCAGAAGGATTTGACTTTGATTTTATTCTTGGTAGGGTGAAGACATTAAAAATGGACTTAACTAAAGTACCAACAGGTCTTAAAGCTGGTGTGGGATTAAATAGAAGGGGAAATGTTAGTGTTAAGTACGGCAATACTGCCGACAAATATACTGCTACAGAAATGTGGGGTTATTCTATAATTGATATCATACATGCTACAAAGAGAACCGCAGCAGTAAACAGCGACTTAAAAGAAACTGGCTTAAAATATATAGCGAAATTTGAAAAAATAGCGAAACCCAATCGTACATACATCGAAGGAGAAGATAATTCAATTGGTAGATTCTATTATGAAGACAAGGTATTTCTCACCAATGAAACCAACGACTATATTGAAATTCCAAACGTACATCAGGAAACCGCATTGAAACTATATACGATTCAAGCCAATAAACATGGGAAGTTCATAACAGAAGAGGAATATAAAGCACTGAGGGCAAAATATCTCAATCTGAACCCCGATTTCGTTGCGTGGTTTAGAAAAGAAGCACTGGCAAAAAACCTTACTACATTTATTGGTGGTAGAAAACTTGTGAGACAGTATCTTCTTGATGACCTCTGGGAAACCGAACACGTGGATGAACTTTATAATCAATCATCGTTCATGTTGGCTAAAATAGTTCCAACCACATATCAAAGAATCTGTACAATGGGTACTGCAGCTATATGGAACTTACTTCTAACTGCATGGAGTTATGAAAACGATTTGGCTATACCTGAATCAGATAAATATGAGAGATTCAGTGGTGGATTGGCAAGGTGTTATAAAACTGGTTATACTAAACGTATAATAAAGATTGACTATGCCAGTCTTTATCCAATGATTCAGCTAACCGAGGGCGTGTTCCCGATTTTCGATATCACTGGTGTTATGAAGAAGCTCTTACTTTATCTTACAACAACACGTAATATTTATAAGAAATTAGCGAGTGGTACAAAATTAAAGACTGATGAAGTTACGCTGTTAAAGGAAATTGACCCAGAAATTCACATAAAATATATCAATAATACATTGACTGTTGCTGATATCGCAATGTCTAAGGTCAAGCAGTTACCTATCAAGATTCTCAACAACTCGTTATTTGGTGCATTGGGTTCGAACATCAGTTTCAACTGGTCGGATAATGTTTGTGCTGCAAGAATCACATGTACAGGTAGATTGCATCTAAGACATGGGATTGATTGGTTTAGTCGTTTCGGTTGTGTGGCATTACTTGCGGTTACCGATGGTATAAATTTCCATTTTCCTGAAGTAACGAAAATCAGAGTTACAAATGAGGGAGTAACTGAGGGAACAACTGAGGGAATAATTGAAGAGATGTGGCAGTATGACGGTGAAGTGGGAATAAAAGCACTCATTGCTAAATACAATAAAGAAGAGATGCAACCACCGTATATGAGTGTTGATGATGACGGTGAAAGCGAGTCTTGTCTGAACCTTTCCAGAATTAACTACGGTACGCTTTCATTGGTAAATGATAGGAAAAGCGGTGATGTGAAAGAAAAGATTAAGCTAACTGGTAACACAATTAAATCAAAGGTGATGCCTGAGTATATCGAAGAATTTATTGATAAAGGACTGACTATGATTTTGCATGGTAAAGGTAAAGAATTCGTTGATTATTATTATGATTATTGTGACGATATCAGATACATGCAAATTCCTTTGAAGAAAATTGCAAGTAAAAGTAAAATAAAAACAAGTCTAAGTGCCTATAAGAAAAGGGGTGTAGATAAGAATGGTAGAGAGAAGGGCATGCAAGCACACATGGAATTGTTAATTGAAAAACGTGAAGGAATTGCTGCTGAACTATTCGAAACACACAAAGAAAAACTTGGATTCACCAAAGCCGAAGAAAAGCTGACAATTGATGACAAGATAAAGTTGGTTATTAATTACATGCCACCAGAACCCGAATTAGATAGTATGGTGTATTACGTCAATACTGGATATAGAAAATCACATGGTGACTCAAGAAAGATTGTTGACAAGGTAACGAATGTAGAAAGATTTTGCGCCTCATTGATTAGTAGTGAGGACTTGCAGGAGAATCCAGAAATGACAGGAGATTATAATTACGAAAAGTATCTTGACGCATTTAATAAGCGTGTGGAATCACTCATTATAGGGTTTGAGCCAGAGGTTCAGAAGAAAATACTGGTTAAAATAACTAAAACTGGTGACTTGAAGAAAGAAATGTTCAGTAACGATGATTTGACACTAAAGAATTTCAATTCAGATGACTTGGAAGAATCTATGTATTTGGAAGACTTGGAAATTGATTTTTGGAATAAGACTGGCTATGACCCAAGACTGATTTGGAACGGTTTTAAAATGACTGAAGAGAATCGTGTTTATTATGAAATATATGATAATGCATTACATCATCTCAATGAAAAAATGGATGAAATTAAAAAGCCGAGAATCAAATCAATAAACGATAAATATGTTGCTGGTGATTTAGTCTTAATTAAAGACGGTGCTGAGTATCATGTCGGTGCATTTAATGGTGTTTATATTCAAATTGTTAGGGAAGCGGTGGAAGTGCCGAAAAGCGAAATCGAATTAGAACTCGACAGAAGACAAGTAGAAAATGAGAAGAAACTTGATGAGCTAAGAGCCAATGAATTAACAACTAAGACCGATAGAGACATGTTCTTAGATTCTCAACTCGAAAACAGGAAGAAACATTTTACTGGTTTCAAACAGAAGTACGGAATTCCTCTTCTTTCTACGATGGAACAAGTATTTTCTGAAATCCCGAATTCTGATGTTGCGTTTGAAGAGTACATAGCGGAACAAGAAGGGGAAGTCGAAGCTGCAGCAGCAGAATATTTAGATTTTGATGATGGTGGGGATGGTGCATATTAACTTTTAATAGTATTTATATGAAAATATGCACACATGAAATTTAAAAAGAAAGACTTAGTTGAAATAATCGATACTGATGGTCATTTAATTGGTAAGTCTGCCATACCAACAACTGGTGCTGATTTAGAAACTCAAGCCAGTAACACAACCGATTATAACGCCAAAGTAGGTCAACAACCATTTCGATATGACATGTTGGGTCGTTTCGGTTTTACGCTTATGCCGTTTTTGGAAGGTAAAGAAAACCAAGAACAATTGGAAATGCTTAATGAATTAACTGAACTCATTAATGAGAGATACGTAGACATTATTGGTTATTACTATAGAAATCCAAATAAGTTAAAATCTGATTATAGGAAAATTAGTACAGGCGTATTCCCTCAAGAAGCTGAAAAAATTAGTCAAGAATATGCAAAAAAGATTATTAAAATAGTTGAAAAACATTTTGAAAACGCATTTAAAGAAGAACCAGATATGATTGATGAATCTGCGATGGTAGAAGACAAGGTTGTTGATAAGAAAAGCGAAGACGAATTGACGGGCAGGTCTGAAGATAATGGTGTTCGTGAAAAGAAACTCGAAAAGATTGCTGGTTTAATAAATAAACTCGATAAACTCGATATCGATAAGCTCATGAATTTATTGGAGAGAAAGAATGGCTAATTCACAATTACAAGGAAATACCTATCAAGTGCCCTCTGACGTGCTTCAAGGCATTCAGTCAGCCTTGGTGACCTATCCAGATGCTGATGGCATTAAACGAGCTAAAAACATCCTTCACGAGCCTAATCTGAGCTATGAAGAGATGAAACGGTTGAAGAATTTCTTTGATACAACTAATCCACAAACAGAGGGCATTAAATATGCGTTAGCTGGTGGTGAGGGTATGAGAGCATTCATCGAAGAAAGACTTGCTCAAGATAGAGCAGGTGTACAGAGGTCAAAAGAAGTTACACTGGATATGAGAGCAAATCCTAATTCTGAATTAAAACCATTTCAAGCACCAAGACTAAGCATAAATGAAGAAAAGAAGAAGGAGAAGACAAAAAATGCAATAGCTATAATTGTAAATGGCGATAATAAGATTCTTTTATTGAAGCGTGTTGACGACCCAAAAATTTGGCAACCAAATAAATGGGCACTTGTTGGCGGTGGAATTGATAAAGGTGAGACACCTCAAAAGGCTGTTGAAAGAGAAATTCAGGAAGAAACTGGTTTGGAAATTAAAAAATTTATCAAAACATTTACGATTGAAAGAAATTCAGACAGTATTGAACACATGTTTGTTTGTAGATACAGTGGTGAATCAACAGATATTGAACTCGATACAAGTGAAAACACAAATTATGGTTGGTATGACATGAGTGAGATGTCTTATTTAGATATTGTACCAAATTTAATTGATTACATTTCACTTGCCTTTAAAAAATATGATTAAGGTATTTATAAGAAATAACATTAAAAATTAAAACTAAAAAAATGAGTAGATTAGAAGATGTAAGCTTACCGTTTAGAAAAGAAAACGTTGCCAGAAACGATTATGGTAGCAATAACGCATATGAAGCTGGTCACCCAGATGCATTATCAACAGGTGATGAAGATGGTAAAGGCGAAGTAAATGGTCAAGTAGGTGGTCTTACTGATATTAAGACAAGAAATGCTGCAATAGCAAAAAATAAATATCAAAAAGGCGGTAAGGAATACAACGCAGGGACTGTATAATATGTTGACCGAGAATAAAATATTGTTCGAAAATATCAAAAATTTTCGTCATCTCATTACTGAGGGTGTTGGCGAGAGTGAGATTATTAATGCTATTCAAAATCATGAATGGGTTCATCTTTACTATGGTGGTGATGGAGAACATCGAAAGGGCAGTAGAACAGTAAGACCATATGTTCTTGGTACACACAAAAAATCTGGACAACCAGTTCTCAGGGCATGGCAAGACAATCCAAGAAATAGCTATGATTTCGATAAAAAACCAACACGTAATGACAGTTTGGGGCATGATTATTGGGTTGATAGAGAGGGAGAGAAACCGGGTTGGCGTATGTTTCGTATGGATAAGATAACACAGGTTTATCCCCTTGGAAGACGATTTAATAATAAGGACGGTACAGTAATGATACCACCTGATTATCACGAAGGTGGTGATAAGGATATGAGTGATATTAGGTACTATGTCTCGACATCAAAACAACCTGATATTATGTTTCGACCTTCAAGTGATTTAGGTGATACTGCAATGTCAAGAGCTGATGTTATTAAAGCAAATTGGGATAGTATTAGGGCAGGTAATAAGAATAAAGTGAAGATTACTCCTGAAGATGTACGTAAATTAAGTAGATTAGCAAGTTATGTGCAAAAGACTGCTCGTGGAAAATATTTGGTGGTGGTTGACGATAAAAACGAATTTCGATTAATGCTGGCAACAGATAAAGATAAACAGAACATTCCTGATATTGCTGTCGTTGATACATTACCGCATCTAATTGATTTTCATTTAAATGCGAATGCTCCAGCTAATACGGGATTCATTAACAGAAGAAAGGATAATCTAAAAAGGGACATTCAAAATAAAACACAAACTGAAATAAAAGAAACTGAATTACCAACAATACCGTTTGATAAAAAGACTTTTTTCAAACAATAAAGTATTTATAAAAAATAATAAAATTTTATAAAATGGCAAATATTAATTTAAATAAACTCAAAAACGAAATTGATACCCGTAAAAAGGAAAAGAACATGGTTTCGGGTATGGGTGAATCTGTAGGGGTGGGAGTTGCACCACGTGATGTATTTCTCAATGGATTACTCGAATCATTACAAACAGGTAGAGAAACCGCAGCAAGTACATTAGTTAAGACAGTGGATAATAAAGTTGCTGCTAAACATGGAGAGGCTGCAAGACTTCCAGTGAATGAAGTGGTAGCTCCACAACAACCTCGTAAACCAATAGATATGTCACCTGAAAGGGATGAACAATTATTTGCAGACCTCGAAAAGAAAAGGAAACAGACACTTGCCGAATCAATGTCATCATATATTGGAGCACCAGTAGTTGGAGCACCAATGGCGAATACTCCACAACAATCAGCAGGCGCACCAGTGCAGCTTAATGAACAATACTTGGCTGAAAACGTAAAGAAAATTGTTAATGGTTACTTGACTGAAAGTCTGGGTCCTATCTTCGAAGAAGCTATCAAAGGCACGATAATCGAAATGTATGCGGTTGAAAGGATAAAGGAAGTCTTAAAAGAAAACAAAGATTTAATTAAATCTGTGGTTATTGAAACCATAAAAGAAATTCAGGCAAAAAATAAACCAAAAGTGCAATCTTAATTGCACTTTTTTTATTATCCCCTTTTATCGTCATTCTTGTATTTATGAATATATTATATTTCAGAACATGACGAAAGAAAAATACCAATTATACGAACTTTTCCAATTCTACGATGGCAACGATGATATTCTCGGAGATATGCCACCACAAGATGCTATTGATACTCGTCAAGGCATGTGGGCACAAATGCCTTATAGTGTAAGCGATGGGCAAGGCGTTATAAATGAAAAATTTATTGACTTTGTTTCTAATAGGGAGTACTATCCCAGCAGACCATTAACAGTAATGCCATATTTAATGGAGTGTTTTAATGAGTGTGTTGATAATCTTAAAGAAGTTCTGAATCATACCAAAGAACCTAAACGTTTTTATAATAATTTATTGAAACTTCAGGAATATCTTATTGAACAGAATGGTTATGACAGAGAACCACTATCGATTTTAAATGAGAATGAAACTGAAGGTGAATCGGATATGCCATCAGTGCGAAACAGCATATCTACATTAGATGATGAACAATATGCTGCTGATTTAGCAAGGGCAATTACTGAAAAATTAGGAATGCCTGCACCACAAAAAAGTCTGGGTAGTGGTTCTAAAGGCGCAGCTTTTGAATTAGGTAATGATGTAGTTATGAAGATAACCTCAGACGTAAGTGAAGCTGATGCTGCATTTAAAACCATGAGAAATAAACCTCAAACCATTGCTGATATGTATGAGGTTTATAAAGTGGTTGATACCGAAAAAAATCTCGCATTTTTTGTGCTGCTACAAGAAAACATACAAGACAAACCACTTAAATTATTCTGGCAATACCATGATTTCATTGATAAAATTAAACCAAATGGAATGGATATGGGCGATGTCTTTATATTGATTAATAGAAGGGGTGATAAGCTTCTCAGGAATATGGAACTCGTTAAAGACTTACCACAACATGTATTAACAGACAATCCAGAAGCAGGTGTTGATGATGCAGCCAGAAAGAAATCATCTGAATTTCTTGCAGGCATTCTTGCAATAAAAACAGATTTAATAAACAACAACATCAATTCAAATGATTATAGCAGATACGAGAATCTTGGTTATAAAGACGGCATATTAACATATTTTGATGTTGGTGATTATAGAGCAGATGAACCAGATGTGGGTGATAATGTCATTTATTTACCTGAAGGTCAGGAAGGTTTGACAGAGGAATATGATAAAGAAACCGCAGATAAAATTGCAAATCAGGTTGCAGCACAAAAGGGATTAGGTCAGCCTGTTTACATGAGAGGTGGTAGGAATGGTATTGCATATAATATCGGTAATGACAAGGTATTAAAGATTACTAAGGATAAGAGTGAAGCCGTTGAAAATCTATCGCTCATTGGTAAAAAATTAAAATATGTTGCGGAAATATTTAATGTATTTGAGGTGACTTCAAAATCACATGAAATCCCACCAACATATGCAATAGTTTTGGAGAAACTGGAAACCAATCCAGAAATTCGAAGACAATTTGATAGATTAGAATACGCATTTAATAAAATTATGGGTGTTGAGATACCAGATGTGATTGAGTATTATCTTGGTGAATGGGATGATGGAAAAGTCGATAAAAATAAAATCAATTCTTATTTAAAAAGAAATCCACGTGATGCCGAATTCTTTGGTGGTTTACTTAGAATTATGGAAGAAACTAAAGCACAGGGTATTGAAAGCATTGACTATTTAAACCCTGATAATCTTGGTTATAAGAAAAACGGTGCACTGGCATTTTTTGATGTGGGTTCAGGTACTGATTACGTAGAACCACAAGGTGCTGAGAAAGTTATGGTGGACGAAGATGGTTCAGCTAAATTCAGTACACCTGATGCAATTGGACAAGATGGTTTTCCACCTTATGATAATACTGCAGATTCTTCACAACCAATACGAAACAATCTTGATGCGAATTCCTCAATGTATAATGAAGACCTTGAATATAATCATGTGGTTGGTGATGCCACTGAAGACGAATTCATGTTGACTGAAGTTGTTAAAGGTGGTGAATACCAAGCATATCATGGGTCAAAAACTAAAATAGATAAATTTTCAGATGAATTTGTTGGTGCAGAGGAAGCTACTGACCAAGAAGGACCGGGGATTTATTTCAGTACTAATATTGAAGATGCAAGAGCATATGGTAAATATATTCATTCTGTTATTTTACGACCCCGTAAATTTGTTGATGAAAGTAGTCATAAAAATGTGAATAGAAACGAAATAATTGCATTTATTAAAACTGCTCCCGATTGGGAAGATACTGCACAGAATTGGGCAGAAAATCCAAAAACTGGTTTATATACAGCAGTTAATAGCTTCATGGAGTATGCTGAGAACGAAAAGGATTTATATCAACAAGTCTGGTATGATTTCTTTAGATATCATCCACTTGAATATGTAAGAGGTATGGTTAAATTAGGATACGATGGTCAGATAATTAATAAAGCAGAAGGTAATAAGCATTTCATAGTTTATAATCCAGATATTATTGAAGTTACTGGTGTTGAGGATATGAGTAGTGAGATTAATGAAGACGATAATAATCAACTTAGTGAAGAATTCTTAGGAACTTTTGAGGGGCGAGAAGGCATGGAAGTTTTTAAAAACCCAAATTCAATTAAAAGGCTTCGTCCAGATATTAGGGGAATCGTGACAGAAAATGGTGACTTATATATTATTGATAATAGTGGGGATGTAATTCACAATCAACTCAGTCAATGGTTGAATTTTAAAGGATATCCGCTTCCGAATGATGTTTATTCTGGTTTTATGCATGGTGCGATTGTTACTGTTCAAAGATATGAAAATACTGATAAATTTTACCTTGGGGAAACCATAAGTCCACCTACGTTAGAAAGAAATTATGATAAATATGTGTCAATGTTAAAATTGGCTAAAGAAAAAAATCCAACAATCGTCTTTGTAATGGAGAATATAATGGATGCTCCTGACACTGAAATTAATGGCGATGCAATGATAATCGAAAGAGATAAATCATATGGTAAGGGTTCACAAACTGTGACAGTTAAAAAGAAATGTCAGCTTGGTGGAAATGGTGATGGAACAAGTACAGCTTGTAATCAAGGTGATATTAATAATTTGGAATTCGGTTCAATCAAAGAAGAAATTGATGCAAGTGAAGCATTATCAGGTGATGAAGACGCATTACAAACAGTATTAGATGGTAAACGTGGTGTGGCATTAATTGGATTTGGTTCAACACCAATAATGCGAACAATGGTTGACGGTGAATATCATAAACAAAGAGCAATTAGTGCTGGGTTAAATTTAATTCCAATTAAACAATCTGAGGAAAGTCATGAGGGTCTGGATATGAATATTGTGTATCGTGCTGGTTATGAAAAACAGGCAAATCGTTTATATGAGATAATGATGAGTCATGGTGGATATGTTGCAGATAAAACACCTGAAGAGGCACGTGAAATAGGTAAACTTCTTGGTTACACAGATGAGTCAATTGAAAAATATGTAAGAAGGATATACCCAGAAACATTAGCACCAGTAGAACCTTCACCAGATGATTTTGATGAAAATTTGGAAGTTAGAGAAAATTTTAGTAATCTTGCATCTATGAATGAAAATAATGATTATGAAAATGAATTTCCAGTTATAACAGGAAATGAAGTTAGTGGATTATCCATTAGAGATGGAGTTCCTAACATGAGTTCGATTGATGCATCATTAATTGATTATAAAATACTTGATGGAATTCGAGAAGTATCTTTTTCAAAATCGTTTCCAGATTATCCGCTTGAACCAAAATCATATAGTCAGCAGGAAAATGATAGAGTACTGGATTTAGCTGAACAAATAAAAAATAATAAAGAAATTACACCACTAATTGTGGTTATCGAAAAAGAGGGTGCATATGTTTTAGAAGGTGGTCATAGATTTGATGCATTGAGATTGTTGGGAATTAATGAGTTTCCTGCAAAAGTTGTGTTGGATTTGGAATCATTAAATAATGAAACAGAAATGATTAATGAAACCGAAATAATGTCAATACAAGAATTGCCTTTCAGAAAAGAGGTGGAACAGCTTGGCGGTAAGATATATAGCGTTGGTGGTGCTGTGCGTGATGAATTCTTAGGTCTGGACTCTAAGGACTTAGATGTGCTTGTTACTGGCATTCCGCTTGATGAGCTTGAACAAATACTTGCTAAGTATGGTCGAGTTAGTCTTGAAGGTAAAGCAAAGGCTATTTTAATTTTTAAACCAGAGGGTGCAACAGAAACGATGGATATTGCAATTCCAAGAACTGAAACTCCAACAGGCGGTGGTGGACACGGGGATTTTGATGTGCAGGGAGACCATGAACTACCACTTGAAAAAGATTTGGAACGCAGGGACATTACAATCAATGCAATGGCTAAAGACATGGAAGGTAATATAATTGACCCATATGGTGGTCAAGAAGACCTGAAGAACAAAATAATTCGTGCTGTTAATCCAGATGCATTTAATGATGACCCATTGAGAATGGTACGTGCTGTTCAATTTGGAAGTCGTTTCGGTGGTTTTCAGATTGAACCTAAAACGATGCAAATGATAAAAGATACTGCATCGGCTATTAAGAAAATTGCACCTGAAAGAATATTAATTGAATTCGATAAAATTATTACTAAAGGTAATCCACGTGTTGGTGTTGAACTACTGGCTTCTACTGGCTTATTTAAGCAGATATTCGGAAACCAGATACTACCGTCACAAATTGGGCGTAGAAATTTTGAGGGCGTGAAAACAATGGCAGAATTTCTATTCTTGATGATGGATGGTGTGGTTCAGAATCCTGCAGAATTTTTCTTACATAGGTTTGGCACTAAAGAAGCTAAGAAGACTAAGATATACAAGGAAATACAGGCATTAGACCACGCATTTAACTCAGATTTACTTGACCAACAAATGAGTCCAGTTAAAGCAAGGTCGATTGCATCTAATATGTTTAAAATTGCACCACAGACTCTTGAGAGTCAGGTCTTACCAGAAATAATTGAAAAGGCTGCGCAGGAATTACTGCAAGGTAAATATCCTAAGACCGTGGATGAATTAGCTGCTAATGGTAATGATTTAATGGAAATCGGATTACAGGGTGGAGCAGTTGGTGACATGAAAAAATCGTTATTGATTAATATTTATGCTGATAAAGTTAGGAATAATAAAGAAGAATTAGTAGCTTTGGCGAAACAAAACGCACCTATTGTCAAGGAGTATGATAATTATCCAAGTCCAACACTAAACGAAGAAGTTATGAAAAACATTGCATATAGTGCTGTTGTTCTCACTGATGAATCACATGGTAAGCTTCTAAAGGTTTTCGGTTCAATGATTCCTGAAGGTTGGAAACCATATGCACATCACATGACGTTGAATATGGGAGTAATTGACCCAAAGTATGCGGATAAATTAGGTCAGGAAGTCGAGCTAACTGTTGTTGATTATGCAATTGATGATTTAGTAATGGCTGTTGGTGTTAAAGGATTTCCGACAAACAATGCTAAACCACACATAACATTGGCTGTAAATATTGACGGTGGTGGTAAGCCATTCTTTTCGAATAAATTAACTGACTGGAAACCAATTGGATTTCCGCTTAAAGTAACTGGAATAATAACTGAAGTACCGAGATAATGAACGATGCGTACCGAGAAAGAAGAGTAGAATCTAATAATGACGGTAAGAGAGCACAAAATGAATTTGAAATAGCTGCCGAGGCATTTGGGTTTCATGTTGTTCGTGCCAATCCAAATCAAGACATGTTTGAGCATTGGGATAGAATGATTATACAAAATCCATTTGCTGAATTTGTTGATGTTAAGGCAATGAAAGATGTGCATACCAGTGGATATACTTGGATAGAGCATCAGAACAAATTTGGTAATAATGGATGGTTACGTGGAGAAGAGTTGGAGCATCCAAGAGCAATTGCATTTGAAAATTACAATTGTTTTGATTTTGTGGATGTTCGAGATTTGAGGAAATTAATTGATGAAAAGGTTGATTTTACAAAACCCATTTTAAGAAATAGGGTTGAGCTTTCATATATGGTTTATCGGCAATATTGTAGAGACGGTAATGACGATAGACTTATATTAACACCATATATTGATATTGAACCATTAATTAATAAGCGATTATATAAAGATGGCAGACTGGAAAGAATCATCTAAAATGGGTTTTGAATTCGAGGATTTCACATTACAAGATTTGAACTCAAAACATTTTCCTCTTGCATATAAAAATATGAAAAAAGAGGAATATAGTTATTACGATATTGTTTTAATGAAGGACAGCTTAGTTGATTATAAAACGGCTGAGTGTAAGTTTGATGAAATGGGTAGTGTGAGTGGTAATATTTGTATTGAGGTTGGGTGCTGGGGAAGACAATCGGGACTTTTAATTACAAAAGCAGATTTCTGGATTATTAGTGATGGCATCACAACATATATTGCAAAAACTAAGAGAATCCATGACTGCATTGTTGACAACAACAATCTAATTGAATATAAGAAAAAGGAACGGGTAGAGCAGAAAAAAGGTGTGTTCAAAGAAATGGATATGTATATTATACCTAAAAGATTTTTTATACCCTATTGTGATGAGATTGGGAATATTAATGAAATGAAATACGATTGTTTATTATGAAAAGATTAGTTATATTTGATTTTGACGGTACATTAATTGATTCTCCAGAAAAGGAGAACGGTATGGAACTATGGAAAGAAAAAAACGGACAACCATATCCACATAAAGGATGGTGGGGTCGCAGAGAAAGTCTGGACACCACATTATTTGATATCAAACCATTCCCAAATGTATTGGCTCAATTAAAAAAGGAACAAGCTACTCCTGATACCTCAGTCATTATTTTGACTTCGAGGATGGAGAAACTGCGTCCAGAAGTAGAAAACATTCTTAATTTAAATAATATTGTTGTTGATGATGTTATCTTGAAAAGAGGTGCTGAAGACAAGGGCGATGTAATTCTAAAAATCGAAAATTATAATCAGGATTTAGAAGAAATTGTTGTTTATGATGATTTTGCTGGTGGTATGCAGAATAAAATTGCTGAATATACGAAGATAAAAGATAAATTATCTGATGGTGTGCAGTATCATATCTATTATGTGAACAATGACAGAATTAGCTTAATGGAAACCAGCAACATTTTACTACGCATGATTAATGAAGAAATAAAAAATTTTGTTGCCGATGGTGAATATGTATATCACGGTACAAATGATGGTGCAGGTTATCACATTCAACGTGATGGTAGAATGAGAATTAATGCTGCTGGGAATAATGAACCCTATATTTCATTTACCAGCAAATCAAAAGTAGCAACATATTATGCTAACATGAAAGGTGGTTCAGGTAGGGGTGTTGTATTGAGAACAAAAAAGACCGAAGATTTTAAATTAGCACCTAAATATGAAAGAAACGAGGGTTTCGAATGGATTACCAGCAAAGAAATTCCAGTAAATGAATTGGAAATCAATACAAGGTATGGTTGGATTCCATTAAATGATTGGGATTTTATCGATAAAGAAATGAAAAAATAAGATTATAGTATTTATAGTAAAAATATTCCTATGATTGACATGAGATATAAACCACGTTTTCTTCCACAAATGAATGCACCCTATGATGTTGTGCTTGAAAAACTCGATGAAGAGGGTGTGGGTTATGAAATTGTTGAAGTAGACCCTAATGAGTTAGAACCATTACAAGGCATTACCTTTAGTGATGAAGTCGGTAAGGTGAATAGTGATGATATGAACCCGATTTGGATATCTGAAAACAATAAGGTTCTTGATGGTCATCATAGAATGGTTCGTGGATTACTGGATAATAATAAGATTAAAGCTATCAAAATAGGATTAAACGAAAAGGACGCAGCAAGGGTTTTAAATAAAATTCAAGACATCTATGAATATGAAAAGTCTCAGGGTCTGGAAGAAGTTGAAGTACAGGACACTATTAATTTCTATGGTGAAGACGACAATCAGTTCTTAAATACTCTTGAAGAAGACAATGCTGTTGTTCAGAATGAAAAATCAAGTGCAAACCAACAAACCATTATTGGGTACAGAAAAGAGCCTATTAGGGATAACTCAGTTGTCGGTAATTTTTTTACATTAACCCCGCTTGACGGCTACGATAAATATCAAATCGAATTCGAGAATTTGTTGGACACACATGCATTGGGTGTTATGTATAAAGACGGTCAACAACCAGTTGAAATACTGGCAAAAATATGGTTTCCACATGTGAATTTTGAAGAAATAAGTAAACAATACAATATGCCATCCATTAACTTGAAAAATAAAGCCATCGCAGAAAAAGCACAAAAGATGGGATTTGATGGAATTAAATATGGCGATACATTAATTCAAGGACTAAAATAAATAAAAAATGAGTACATTTAAAATTACCAACATAACGGATTTTCTCGGTAAACGTGATTATAAAGCCAATTCGGTATTGGATATCGAGTACGTGGATAACATGACTAAGAAAATCATGAGCGTTAAACCAAAAGAAAGTGTTTATCTAACGATAAATGCACTTCCTTTATCGGTACACAGACTGAGAGTGAAAAACCTAATTACTGTTTCTGAGGTAAGTGAAGCTGAAGTAGCTACTCTTCAAACACGTCAAACACAAAAAGCTAAAAGTAGCATTCCAACCAAACCAAAATCAACAAGGAAAGTTATGGCTGAAGGAGAGCCTGTTGAGTTTGCAGATAAGGTAGAATCAAGTAAAAAGACGAAAACAGTAAAAAAAGAAACTGAAAAGTAAGAATCTAAACGTCAGTTAGATAGATACACATGCCAACAAATTGTTGGCATTTTTTTTTAAAACACTTTCATCTTTAATAATTTTGGGTTATTTTTACGTATTTATAATAAATTACATTATTTTATAATATTTTATAAGCAGAGTATGGACGGAAAAATTAGAATCTTATTCTATAACCTTGATGGTGCAGGAGTAAATTATTTTAGAACATTAACACCAGCACAAGAATTACAAAGAAATCACAGTGACGAATTTTATGTTGAAATAAATCCAACCTTGGATTTCAACGACCCAAATATTGTTGATTACTTAAAAACATTTCATATCATCCACTATCACCGTCAATTTCTTGGTGAAACCAGTCAGATGTTAAAACTGGCACAGGAACTAAGGAAATCAGGGACAATACTGATGGTAGATATTGACGACTATTGGGTATTACATAAACAACACCCATTCTATCAAATGAGCTTCGAGAAAAAGCTACACGTACCGATTGTCGAAAACTTAAAGATTGCTGATTACGTCACAACAACAACTGATTTATTTGCATCTGAGATTCGTAAAATAACAGGTAAAGATAATGTTGGGGTATTCTATAATAGTGTTGACCCAATATGGATGAAGCAATTCCAGAACAAATGGAAGCCTGACCCAGACGGATTGGTTAGAATCACATACATGGCAGGTAGTTCTCACATGGGGGATGTTCAACAGCTTGAAGGCGTGATAAACGTATTGAATAGCAGTACGGACACTCATGGAAAATTTAAAGTAACTATTGCTGGTTGGGACACCGAAGGTAGTACAACAGACATCACATTCAATCAAGAATTCAGTGCTGAACTCCAGAAAAAGGGACTATGGACACACGATGTTGTGAAAGCCATTAATAAGTCCAGAGGTGATGTTGAGCAGATACCCAAGATATCACAAGAACTGAAGGATAAATATAGGGATAAGATTTTCAGTAGTCAACAAAGGGATATTAAATCAGAAGAAAGTGTGTATCTTATTTACGAGAGAATTTTAACTGATAATCATAGGTTGATTGAGAACCCAGATTATCTACAATGGCTCATGAATTTCGAGAGAAACGTTAATTATGAGAATGAAGGTAATTTTGGTAGACGTTGGACACAGAAAGCCAACACATATGCACAAGTACTGGATGAAACCGATATCGTACTTGCACCGCTTGCTGACAATTCATTCAATAAAATGAAGTCAAACTTGAAGCAGGTCGAATGCTGGACAAGGAAACTTCCAATCGTATGTAGTGACATTCCACCATATAATGTAGATGGTAGACACATGGAGAATTGCGTACTGATTCCAGCAGAAAAAAATGCACATAAGTACTGGAAGAAGTATTTAAAGAAACTGATATTAGATGCTGACTTACGCAAACAGATTGGTGAGCAGCTATATGAGGACTTTAAAGATGAGTATAATCTGGCAACGGTAACTAAAAAACGTGCTGACTTTTATAAGGCAGCAGTTGCCAAAACATTAGCGGTAGTTTAAAAATAGAAATTATGAAATTATTTAAGAAAATGCGCAATTGGTTTAATAAAAACTTTTTATCTAAATACTTGGTAACATATCATCCTGCTTTTCTGAGTTTGATTGAAGAAATAGAGATTAGACTGAATGATGATATAAAGCAACGAAAAGCCAAGGAAATCATGAAATTGATTAATAATAGTCAATATAGAAGATTCTTTTATCGTGCAGTTAATTATTATCCAGCAATTCCTGAACCACCTGAAACACCCGCTTCATTTAGTGATAGATTTAAAATTTTTATTTCGAAAATCCATATTTATCTTTTCCGAAGAGACATCTATAAAAAATTACAACTCTTCAAGAGAATTTCAAAGGAATTTATTGTCATGGAAAATAAAATCAATGAATATATGAAACAAACCAGTGTTGGAGAAAGAATTGAAAGAGCAGTAGAATTAGGTGTTATTAGTAAAGAAACACAGGAATTAATTTTTGAGAGAAAGGAATAATGCGAAAATTAATTCAAAATATATTACTTTGGCTTTACCTCAAGTTTCATGCAATAATGATTGCAATCAGCATTGCATTATACAATACCGAGCAAGAAATTCTTAAAGCAGACCCTAATGATTTGGACGAGAGAAATAATCATACACAGAGAATGCGTAGTAGGAATCAATTGCTTGAGAAATTCTATGCTGGTCAAACCGATGAAAAGTATGTTAAGGATTATTATGAGGTTTTGAAAAAAGCCGATAAATTTATTAGGACAGCTACGCCACATCAGATGGCAGTTGCAGCAGATAAACACGGTACGAGTTATGGTATGAAAGACCCTTATGGTAGACGGTATGAACACTATGGATTCTTTGATGATAAACATAAACATACTGGTAAAACCATTGGTGAGGTACTGGAATTGGAGTTCGAGGAAAGACGAACAAAAGACGATGACTTGGAAATCATGTACATCTTCAATAATAAACCAATTGAAGTCGGACTTGCTAAAGTGTTTGATGTTGTTGAAAGAAAGGAAGGTACTCTGGATGATTACGAGGTAAAGGATATCGAGAAGAAATCAAAACAATTTCAGTTCCCAATTAATGCTATGCGTGACGTAGATGTTGTGAATAAAATTGAGGAATTATCTGAATTCCTTCATATAAAAAAGATTGGTTTTGAATTCCGACAATTGGAATTTTTCATACCAGTGAAATTCAAAACATCTGAACTCGATGAAGATTCTGATATTTTTAAAGAAATTATTAATATTAAATCAGTGTTTCTTCGTGACGCATATGGTCAAATCATGGGGTTCGGAGTAAATAAATACACTAAAAGAATAAATTATAACGATACTCATGATGTACTGAAATTCGAAGGAATTGAAATGCAGACAATGGGTGTACATCAAACTTAATATTATGGCATCAAATTTTTTAGAAAACCTTAAAAAGTCTGTTGAGGAAGGAAATTTTAATTCTGAGGCAGCGAAAAAAATAATCGAAATCGACAAACTTGCTGATGAAAAATTCGTTAAAACTAATGATGGTACAAAGTATGTTGATACCAAGAATCTTGATGAATTAACGAAAGAGGTTGGTGTTAAAACAGTTACTGAAGAAGAAGCTGCTGTACTTAATTCTGAATACGAAATGGAAATGGAAAGGGTTAAGAAACAAGACGCTGTTAATCAACAACTGGCAACACTAATTGAAATCGAAGACATTGTGAAACTAAGCATAGATGATATGTTAGCTTTTGTAGATGAACTCGATGACAAGTTTAGCAAAGAATTTGAGTCAGAAGACCCAATGTTTGGTGACTTAGCACAGAAGATTGAACAAATCAATTCTAAATATAATCCAATTATTAACAATTAAAAACAATTATTTATGGCAAAATTTGAAGAAGCGTCTGAGGACGTTGTGAAATTATTTGATGAAGTACGGGATAATACTAACATCCCACAGTGGGTTGAATTCAAAGTTCTTGGCAATAGTAAGCAAAAGAACGATGTTTGTAAAATCATTAAATCCAATGACCTTGTGCAAGTACTCAGTGAAGGTATTAACTTCGCTGTAGTTATTAACGAGGATATATTTAATGAATTACCAGAAGACCTACAAAAAATGGCAATTGATGAGTGTCTTGCTGGTGTTCAAATTAGTGAAACAGATACAGTATCATTGGAGAAACCAGATTTCTGTACCTATACTGGTGTGCAGAAAAAGTATGGTGACACGCCTGTAGTTGTACTACACGAATCAATCAAGACCCTTTATGATGCACAAAAGCAGAGGGAAGATGAGGCAAAAGCTGCCACAAAGGGTAAAAGAGGACGTAAGAAAGGTGTTTTTGACGCATAGTAGAATAGTTCTGACAAATTCAGACAAGTCCCGACAAATAATTGTCGGGATTTTTTTGTTTATAAGTATTTATAGAAAAATCTATTGTAATGATTTCATATAATATTAAATTTCCACTTCGTGATGATGTCAGCACGAATACATATTTTGAACTAAGTCGAGTAACTAAAGACGCATTTAGCTCCGATTTAATCCTTCTATTGCTAACACAAAGAGGTGAAAGATATTATGAACCCGACTACGGAACGAATTTATTGAAATACATCTTTGAACCCAATGACAGTTTAACTGCCGTTGAGGTTGAACAGGAAATTAAAAGGACTGTTTCTCTGTATATTCCATCACTTACAATAGATAAGGTTACATTTAATTGGAATCTTGACGATAATGGAGAAGTTATTCCAGAAACACAATTAAATGTAAACATTAAATTCAGTTATAATGAAGATGCTTTTAATGAAAGCGGTGAATTAGACTTAAACTTTTAAAAAATATGGCAACAGAAACAACAAACGTAATAAGATACGGCAGCAGAACATTTGGGGAAATTAGAACTGATTTGATTTCATTAATCAAACAAACTTATCCCGAAGTTCTTAGTGATTTCACGGATTCAAGTGTAGGTGCAATGCTTATTGACCTGAATGCTGGTGTCGCTAATAATTTAAGCGTCAATACTGATAGAGCGTTTCAGGAAACTCAACTTGAATACGCACAGCAAAGAAATTCAATTCTGAATATTGCAAAAAACATGGGATTTAATATCCCAGCAAAAAGACCAAGTGTTACTGTAGTTGATTTCACAGTTTTAGTGCCTGTTCTTGGTGATAGACCCGATGCCAGTTATTATCCAACTCTTGATGCAGGTGCACAGGTTGTGGGTGGTGGTAAGGTGTTCGAAACTCAAAACGATATTCAATGGAGTTCAGCATATAGTTATCTTGGCGACCCCAATCGTTCAATAATTCCTAATCTGGACTCAAATGGTGTTATTATTAGCTATTCTATTACTAAGAGAGAAGTGGTTCTTAATGGTACATCAAACATATATAAAAGAGTTGTTTCAAGTAGTGATATAATTCCGTTTTTCAGTATAACGTTGCCAGACCCAGATGTGCTTGAAATTGATAGTATTATATTAATGGAAGGAACTAATTATACTACGAATCCAGATACTGGTGATTTCAATAATCCGCAACCCCCTACAAAAAGATATTATGAAGTTGATTTTCTCGCACAGCAAAGAATCTTTATTGAAAACACACAGAATTCATTATCAACAAACAGCACAGAGGGAATGGTAGCTGGAACATGGGTGGATGTAACCACGAAATTCTTAAAGGAATTTACCTCAAATGGTTATTGTAAATTAACTTTTGGTTCTGGGGATGCAGACGTGAATGCGTTTAAAGATGGTTTTCTTAAAGAAGGGGTTAGTAATAAATATTTCCTTGAAAACTTTTTAAATAACACGGCTTTGGGTGAGAAATTAAAAGCTAATTACACATTATTTGTTAAATATCGCACTGGTGGTGGGAGTAATTCAAATATTGGTGCAAGAATACTTACACAATTAGGTAACTATAATCTAACATGTACTGGTTCTCGTCAGGATTACAGACAAAATGTGGTTAGAAGCCTAAAGGTTTCAAACCCGATTCCAGCAATTGGTGGTAATGATGGTTTAAGTGTTGAACAGATAAGACAATTGATTAAATATAATTTCTCGTCACAGTATAGAGATGTTACGCTAACCGACTATCTGGCACAGATATACAAGATGCCCGGGATGTTCGGTTCACCTTTCCGTGCCAATGCACTTAGATTAAATAATAAAGTTGTCATTCCAATACTTGATATTGGTTCAGATGGCAAGCTATCAAATTCGAGTAACACACTATTAAAAGAAAATATTACAGAATATCTCAGTCAGTACAGAATGGTGAATGATTATATTGAAGTAAGAGATGGTAAGATATTTAATCTGGCTTTCGATATCGACATCTATGTTGAAAATATTGCAGACAATCAAATCGCAAATAGTGTCATATCAATAGTTAGAAATTATCTCGATATCAACACACATGAAATGAATCAAGACATTTTTCTTGGAAGACTCCAGAAAGAAATACTTAATGCTAATGGTGTTGTGAATATTATTAGCATCATAGTATATAATAAAGTAGGTGGAAATTATTCAACAAATGCTGTTTCACAAGCAATTGTGAATTCAAGTACTGGTGAGATAAAAATAATTAACAATACTATATATTCAACACGGGATTCGATGTTTGAAATTAAATATCCTGAAAAAGATATTAGAGTATTTCTGAGGAAGAAGGTAGTTTAATGGAGAGAATTAAAAAAACCATATTACAAATAATGAAGGCTGGTGAAACAGTACCCTGTTCACATAGAGACCCTGAAACTGGAGCAATTATAATTGGCTGTACTGCTACGACAAGGACAATAATTCCAGACTTAGATGCCGTTTATTATTTTAAGATTGGCATTGCAGGTGTTGTGAAGAATGTTGGTTTTCTGGATGCTTATGTTGAACCACCACCACCACCAGTACCGCCTGAACCACCATCAGAGACTACATACTATTATCTCGACAATGATGGTGACGTATTTCAGGATAAAGATGGTGCATATTTTATATATCAATAAATTAAGAAATTATGGCAAATAGAAAATTATTTGGAACAGAAATTGGGTTAACAACAGACCCTGCAACAACAAAAAGAATAGCTGTTGGTGATACCAGCACGACAGTATTGAATATGACAATGGGTGCATTAAGAACGTGGATTCTTAATGCAATTCCCGCACCAGAATATATAACGAAAGTTGTTAATATTGGTGCTCTTAGTATGGACAGCAATAGTTCGGATACCAACAAAGATATTGCTTTGGGTGTTCAAAGGTCTAAAATTAGAAGTTGCACTGTACTTATACTTTCGAATGACGGTGGGTTATATCCATTGGCTATGCCAGCAGGTAATAAAGAGATGAAATCATATTGGTACATCAGGCAAGAAGCCACATATGCAAGTAATGCCAGAGTTCATATATATTCTGAAGGTTCTAATGTAAATAGGTCATTCTTTAACCAAGGCGCATTTAGTGGGAATGGACCGAGTGGAAACAGAGGTTATATCTATGTTACATACGTGCCCTAAATAAATAAATTATGAAAATAATACAGTCATTTGCAAAATTCGAAGAGGGTAGTCCATATGATAAAAAGAATAAAAATGCACATTTGAATTTCTATTCTTTTTTACTGAGCTATTTGACATTGAATAAATATTATGGGCATGTGACGATGATTTGTAATCAAGAAGCATATGATGGTTTCATCAAGTACATACCTTATGATGAAATAATTTTTTTAGAAAATAAGTATGATTTTATTTTTTGGAGTGCATATAAACTGGATGCAATTAGGTTAATTGATGATGATATTATACATGTAGATACTGATGTTTTTATATTTGATGATTTATTTCGTCCATTTATTGATGGTGATTACGACATAATAGTTCAAGACATTATAAAATGGCATGATGGAACATTAAAAGAATATGTGAATAAAAACGCTGATTTTCTACGTGATTCTCAAATTATTAACGCAAATAAATATGATAATGGATTTGTAAGCTGTGGCGTTCTTGGACTTAAAAACAGAGTGAAGAATAGATATTATGATGCTGTCGATAAGACGTATCATGCGATGAAAGACGGATTAATTAGGGATACTACAGATAAATGGTATGCAATGATTTTAGAGGAATTAACTCTTTATTTTGTTTTAAGTAATAATAGATATAAAACTTATAACATATTATCACCTGAACTGATAAAAGAAATTGGTACGCAATATGTTGGAGATTTGAGTAAATACACTCATATGTGGTTTAGTAGCAAATTTGAGGAAAGGAATGTTGAACTAATAAAACGTAAAATAAGAATAGAATTTCCATACTATCGTTCACTAATTGACAAATATGATATGGAAATGGTTAATAATTAATTAGAATGGTAACGGGTAGTACAAGTAATAGTAGGTTAAAAGAATTGAAAAAGTATGCTGTTGGTGTGCCGTTTTCCCAGCAATATGTGGGTAATGGTTCATTAATAGTTGATGGTGTGGCTTATAGTGACCCAGATACTGTTTCTGGTAAAAGCGTGGTCTACTACATTAGTGCTATTAGATATTTTGACGTTCTTACTGGCGCAAGTAGTGGTACAACATATAGCTTTACGCCACAAGGTATAGACAATCCATTAAATTTCATTAATACTTACATGTATCAAGACCCTAAAAAAGAAAATATCATCAGCAACCCAAAAATTATTGATGATGTATTTATAATAAGACAAGAATTATCGGCATTTGATAGAAATTATAAATTGGAATACATTAAAAACCTGAACGAATTATTGACATATGCAGGAGGTAATTACTTTAATATAATAAACAACTCATAAGATGGCAATAGGAACATATGGAATAACAAGACCCTCAGATGTCGGTATCAATGATATTGACATGTTTTATAACTACACACCCAACAGAAATACAAATGATAATACTATTTATGCTCTGGATGCTGGGGAATTATTATCATATACACAATTACCAGTGAATGACCCCAATAATATTATTGGAAATGAGAATCTTTTAGAGGGATTATATGATTTAAGATTACCTGCCTCAACTTTTAATCAATTAGGTATATATACGATTTATATCAGACCCAAAACCACCACAAATGTTATTGTTGATTGTAGTGTGTTATCTGCACTACCAACAGTTAAGGGTATTGTACTTGACATGGTTACAATTCCAGAAGCACTTCAGGCAAATAATGCAATGCAGGGGTACAGAATTGAATATATTAATGCTGATGGCACTAAGCTAAGAAATACAGTAAGATACGTTGTTACTTCAAATCGTGTATCTGTTACAACCGAAAACATTGGAGATACTTCACAAAAAGCACAACGATATCGTTTTGACGATTCAGGTAGCTTGATGTTTTTACAAGTAACTCCAAGTAGTTCATCAGATGTGAAGCCAAATGCACTTCCATTTATTGGAAACATCGGACAAACCATCTTGATATCCAACACATATTTTTCACCGATAGTAATTGAGGTTGATTTGGTTGAAAATACCATTGATACGCTTTCCGATATCGTTGCTGGTGAGCAGGTTAAAGACGTACAGAATGGAATTCTGACATATTATGATAAGGATAGGGTAATTACAAAACAATTTAATTTATTTGAAATAAAAGATGACGTAACAGACGTACCATTGTATGAGGTCAAAGAAGAGAGAACTAACATTGATGACACACAAGATTTCAATAGTGTGGTTGACCAAGTACAGTAAAATTTGTTACTGAAGCTCAAACATTAAAAAATCCCGATGTAATTTATTGGGATTTTTCTTTTTATCGTATTTATAGTAAATGTAAAACCTGTGGCAAAAGTAAAAGTCATCAATAACAGTCTTGACCAGAATCTAAATGGAAGTTATTTCAACAATACGGCATCCGAAACAATCTTTTCGTTCGGTAAGTTTAGTGTTACATCAAATTTTGATAGTAGGAAATATATTGACTACACAAACACACTAAGTTCTTTTGTTCGTACAGTTACGTTAGAAACAATGGGTGTCTCTGATGTTCACTCAGAAATACTTAATTTTTATTCAAAAAACGCTGTTCTGAATCTTGATAAATCAGACATTAATACTTTTGTTAGATTTGGTTCTGCTTACGAATTTCTGAGAATCAGTGTTGAGAAGATTATAAATAAATATCCTGCAAGTCTCTATATTAGCTCACAGGTATCAAGAAATAATAATGTCACGTATGTTGATTACGTGTATGACGAAATTGCTGATATTTCAACATTTAAAATTCCAATAAACGCAATCATCAACACATTTGAGTTGGTGTATAATTATGGAAATCTAACCTATAGCGGTAATTCAAATCTAAGTGATGATGGACAACTCAGGAATTTGAACCTATCGTATCTTGATTATATCATCTGGTCACCACAAGCACCAGATAAGAATAATTGCGTTGTTCTTGGATATACGGGAAACACTACTGGACGTAAATATTTAACACTTAAAGTACAAGGCGACCCATTTTCATTCATTCCTTCTGGAAATACTTCAGCACCAGTTAACTTCCACATAAAGCCAAACAATTTTATTTTTGAAGGGTTTAGGTCGCTGCTGGATAACTATGAAAAGTACATGGTTTCTGAAAGAACCACTGGTGGTACAAGTGGTTTTAAGTTCACGCTCAAAGACCCTACCCTACTTGATAATGGCACAATTACATATTCAGATACTACGTTATTATGGACAACAAGTGATAGATACAATATCGACATAAACACACCAAGCTATCAGAAATTTTTTGAAATATTATTGACCATTGGTGCAAAATACGATACAATTAAAACTGATTTGATTGCGAGATTCCTAACACCTGCTTCATTAAAGCAATATGACCTCACCGAAGCAGGTAAAATGACAAAGCTATTAAAGATTTATGGTGCAGAATTCGACCAGTTAAGAGAATTTATTGATTCGTTGGTTAATATTAATAAAGTCACATACAATAAAGTAAATAATATACCTGACCAGTTAATTATGAACATGTCAAGAACATTTGGTTGGGATTATTTTTCATTAGTAAATGAAACCGAATTGGTTGATAGCTTCTTAACGATTGATGATAGCGAAAGAAATCTTAATTCCGATTTACTTCCAGCAGAAATTGATGTTGAACTCTGGAGAAGAATATTAATGAATACAAGTTATTTCTGGAAATCAAAAGGAACTCGTGAAGCAATAAAATCAATGTTCTTATTAATTGGTATCCCAGAACCATTTATCAATATTACTGAATACGTATATACTGTTGAAGGTAAAATAAATCCAAATACCGTACCACTTACAATAGATGATTTCCCTTCATATTCATTACCATATGATACCGATGGATACCCTATCGCTCCACTGGAAACCAATGACTTTTACTTCCAGCTTTCAGGGAACACCGATAGTGGTCAGGCGTATCTTGATGTGTTTAGGATGGTAGGATTTAACCTACAGCAAACACCTGACAATAAAAAATCGTGGATTCAAACTGGTGCAACAACGAGAATTGATGACACCACACCACAATATTATCAGGAAGATAGTAGGTTGGTTATCAATACAAAAGAAGTTGATGTAGCACTTGATACTGCACGTGGTATTGAATATGATGTATATGACTATATTAAAAACCAAGACTTTGTTGCGAACTCAAGTGGATATACATTACCATATTCATATGTTAACATATCTGTTGGGTTAACTGGTGCAACACAAACCAAATTTAAACTTCCTGCAGCATATGATAAAGCACAGGGTGATTTAGAAGTTCGTTACAATGGCATTCTCCTAAATGCACCAAAAGAATTTAGTGGTGGTACTGGTGGAACATATGCTGAGTTAATAGAAGCTGATTATAGTATTGATTTGAACGATAATACGTTTACCTTACTCACAGGAACAGCATATACAAATGGTTCTCGTAGGGATGTTGTACAGGCAACATATATTTATAGTGGTACAAGTCAAATGCCTTCAGGTCTGACGATTAGTGTTGACTACATCGTGACACGAGTAAAACCCAATGCAATTAGTACTGTAATCCCATTGCCAAGTTATCCACGTGGTGATGTTCAGGTTACTATTAATGGTATTGCCTTGACTAAAGGTACTCCGCAATTCGCTGCAGACTATATTCTTGACCCAGCTAATTCAACAGGTGGAACAAATCAAATAATTATTTCGAACCCAGAAGTGGTTGCGTATCTAACAGCATTGAATACCATGAGCAGAACCGAAGCCTATGTACAAGTAGCTTATGTACAGGTTACGGGAAGCAATGATATCAATGCAAGAAGTGAAGTGGTTAGAATCGATAGTTTTAACAGCAGTAAAATATATTTTAACAGTGGTGCTAATAAGTATGTGTATAAACTCAATTATAAAGTAACTGATGCCAAAAACGTGAAATTCTTAATTGATGGTATTGCATTAGAACCATATACTGACTACAACATTAACATACAGAATCCATATGAGATATTCTTACCAAAAGGTTTGAGATACGGTAGTGTCATTAGTGCATATTATCTGGTCGCCAATAGTCAGGCTTTTGCCCCTGTAGTTGCCGATAGTTTTGGTATTGGTGATATCAGTCAGCTATCGTTCTTGGAATTCATTGAATTGATTCGAAGAAAAATGATAAATGCCAGAAACCGACAAACAATCTCTGATTTCAAGGGTGGTTGGTATCCAGCATTACTTAGAATTTATGAAATGTATTTGGAGAGAAGCACATTACCTGCTGTCAATCCATTGCAATCAAATGGTTATACATTCCAGAATCTCTATCCGTTCTTGAGCAAATACAACACATTCTTTCAGAGATTCGTTGACCAATTATTATCAACTACAATTATTCTGAAAAGAGGTGGGTTATTGATTCGCAATAGCGTGTTTACACAGCAAAAACACTGGTACAAAAGAGGTGTTAATGTTGCTAATGTCACAAATATCGCCCCACCCCCACCACTAGCACCATATTATTATGGTTATAACTATACACCACCAGTTGGTTTGGGTAATTTAACTGGTAGAGCAGCACTTCAATATTTAGGTGATGATGGTAGTTTATTTATAATTTCGCAGGAAAACGAACCAGACCCATTCGAATTATATGTTGAAACAAAAGCAGGTACTGCTGCCATTGGTGCGTTGAACAACATAGGTGGAAAGAATATTGTGGGTTACGAAGCACTGACATCATACGGTATTCAATATAAAAAATCAATAGTGAGTACTTGGACTCAGCACCCATTAATACTTGGTTCACTTCCAAGCAATACTTTCTCACTTAGTATCAGTGGTTTACTGGAAGACACGACATATAACTACAGAGCAATTGTAAAGTCAAATACGATAGCTTATACTGGTAATACATTAAGTCTGAAGACTTTGAAAACTATTGTTGTTCCAGTAACACCATCTGGAAAAACAAAACAAAATACTTCAAGCACCACAACAACACTTGTTGGTACTGGTGGATATGATATTCAAAGATATGGTGATATCAGTTGGTATGGTATGCAATATAGTGCAACAACAAGTGCAGCAATATTTAATGTCACACCAAACCTATTCACTACAAGCAATACAACCAAGACTTGTAATGTAACTGTTGTTGGAGAAGTTTCTAATACATTTGGTGTGACGGCAGTATGTGGTGCAACACCAATAACATGGCTGCTACCTGAAGCACCAGACCCACCAACACCAGTGGGAATAACTCAAGGTGTATTGGTTCAAGCAAACACTGGTGCAGCGAGAACTGGTTGCACAGTTTATACACCATTAGTTGGTACGGCTAAAATCGTGGAATTCAGACAAGCAAGTGGCTTGCCAACATATAATGCAATAAATGTATGTCGTCTTGGTGGTAGCGCACCATTGGCTTTAGATAATTGGGAATGCTCTAAATTATTACCAACAACCCCAATGTCTGTAGGTCAATGTTATCTTGCAAACTTTAGTTGGTCTATATTAAAACCAGCAACTGCACTTCCTGCAACCATGAGTGTTTGTCTTGTACGTGGTGGCACTACATTATATTGTTGTGCATATGGTGGAAAAATTGCATATGTCCGTTCAGGCACATGGAACAATATAGAATTAAAATGTAGTCTTGATGGTGTTTGTGCTGTTGTTCGTGCAGAGTCTTCTTCAACGAGCTATCAAGCAGAGGCAATTGTAGTATTAACAAGTGTAAGTAGTGTTGTGGGTAGTTTCTCAGTGGGTTCACCAAATAATGCATATGCTTCGGTAGGTGGCGCATAAATAAGTATTTATATGAAAAAAATAAAAAATAGATAACATGGCATGGACAACGACAACATTATGGCCCGGACCGCTTGCAAACGATAATTATAATTAT
>Ga0307377_10001248_pt1 | contig 33133 bp, 57 predicted proteins | sample TR3MG_FD_202535 | JGI IMG/M metagenome (GOLD analysis project Ga0307377, IMG submission 202535) | Soil microbial communities from Risofladan, Vaasa, Finland - TR-3 | ecosystem: Environmental > Terrestrial > Soil > Coastal area > Acid sulfate soil | place: Finland: Risofladan, Vaasa | collected... | reverse complement strand
GGATTCGAACTCGCGAACACGTGCTTCCAAGGCACGCCCGTATAACCATCTGCGGAATATCCAGAAATTATGTGCGGTGAGAGGGCTTCGAACCCCCGACGCCAGGTCCTTCAAACCTGCGCTCTACCGAACTGAGCTACCACCGCATTAACTTGGTACGTGAATTGTATCCGTTATGCTCTCCTGAGCTACCAAGTGTGCTGCCCTACCTGGACTCGAACCAGGATGGACCCGGCTTCAAAGGCCGGCGCGATATCCAGTTACGCTATAGGGCAATAAAGCTGTTACATAGGATTTCTGATTTCATATTCTTTTCTGCAGGTACTATTAAATCCTTTTTCCCATCGAAGTGTGCTTTAACGCGTTTTGCACTACCATCTCTATTTGAGAATCGTTAATGAACCACAGTCGATTTTATCGTATCTGTAACAGCTTTTAATTTTAAGATGAGAAATTTGAGTTAGCGTGTGTGTCAAATTCAAAGTTCGAAGTAACGCTGTTTCTTACTACATCTTTGTTGCCCTACCTGGATTCGAACCAGGATGGACCCGGCTTCAAAGGCCGGCGCGATATCCAGTTACGCTATAGGGCAATTTTGTCCTGCGATACTTTGCGATCGCATGCTCATCCGGAACCAGATGACCCATTCAGGTGGTAAGTCTGCTACTTTTTCATACAGGATGGTACTAGCTGTTTACCGTCAGCGCGTTTCTTAAATAATGTAAGTGAGAAAATTGAGAAGAGTATTTTTTCATATCCCAACGAAGTAACTCTTATCTTACTACACTTTGTTGTCCTCGCGGGATTCGAACCCAAACTCCATGTTCCAGAGACATGTGTACTGCCGTTATACGAGAGGACAATGGTGGAAATTATTTATTCCTATTTGAGTACTTGGTTGGATTCGAACCAACGATGTATAATTTACGCTTTGCAGGCGCATGCCTTCGACCACTCGACCACAAGTACAATTTGCCAATACGTCAAAGAACAATTAAGTTCAAAAAATTTTTATACGTCCCATTCTTCCATTCCTCTTTCCATTGCTTCTTGCACTGAAAATTCAGGATGTGCTTTCATTGCTTTTAATGCATATGTAACTACCTCTGTAGTCAATCCATATGCTTCAGCGTCTCTTAAGCAAGTTGAGACATAATCTAATTCTTTCAAAGAATCTTCATTTCTTTCTAATTTATCTTCTGTCATATCTTACCTTTTTAGATATTATATGGACAAATATAACAATAAATTTCGACAAATAAAAATTTTTTTATAACTTTTTTTAAAGAACATTCATTTTATAATAACGAACCCTCCGGTTTTGTCGGAGGGTTCGGAAAGGAGTATATATAAAATGATACTTTATACCATACCTAACTCATGCCCTCCGCTTGATTCATAAAATAACGGTAGCTCACAAACTTCTGATTGTGGGAGTTGACATAAAAACAAATATGTATGGCTAAATATCATTCTAAATTAAGTTTTCTTTAATTATATATCAAAGACAATTTTTTATATTATATTACTTAATGCAAAAAAAGTTTTTGAATTCTTACTCTTTTTCTTTAACTCTTTCTATAAATTCATTTATTTCATTCTCTAGATCACTTGAATCTACATCTTCTCCACATTCAAATTTTATTACATCGATAAATGCAGATGCTCTCTTAAGCAATTTAATAGCTTCTTTTAAATTTTTATTCATTTTTAAATAATTTAATTTAATACAAATATAATAATAATTCTTGACAAATAAAAATTTTTGATTAAAAAAATGAATAAATAAAAAAGAGATAAACTAATCTGTCGTAGAATATCTCTTTTTAAAATCCAAAGTATTTTTCGTACTTCAGTTAGTTTTATATTATCTTTATATTCGAAGTGTGCCTACATTAGCACCACCTAAATATGCAAATACACCAAATACGGAAAGAAGCCAAATTATAACTGCAACAACTGCTACAATGTTTATAATTTTTTTAATTTTTCCGTCCATTGGAATGTATGTGTTAACAAGCCATAGGAGAACTCCTACAATAATTAGTACTAATAAAATGGTTAAGATTGGCATAATGTTTAATTTTTTTAGTTTATTATTTATAATAATACAATTAGTAATACTATAATCAAGATTAAAGCGGCAGCTGACAGATAAACAGTTCCGCCTAAATAATTAGATCTATTTTTAAGTTGTTTTTATTCATATATCTATTATTTAATTTATTTATATCTAATAAAACATAAATATGGCACATAACTATTACATAATTATGATAAAATGTTATATAGTTATTTTCTTTTATCCACAAATTGTTAAGAATTTGTTAATTCACACATTTATTAATTTTTGTTATGCATATTTAATGATATACTTAATGAATAAATAAAATAAAATAAAATATTTATGGGATTTATTAGTTACAGTGATTATTTATTTGAGAATGAAAAATATGAGAATCTCAAAAATTACTATAGATGGGAACAAAAGAATCAAATTCTTCAGATAGTTCTTATAAGTAATAATAAAACCTTAGGATATATCAACCCCTGGTATTATGACAAAGATTCTTGGGAAATCGTAGGAGTAGCGGCAGAATCAGGTTATGGATTTAAGATGCATGAAATTGCCATGGATTTCTTATATCCTCAATGGATTATGCCAATTAGAAATAAAGCAATTCAACCACCTTTAATAAAAACATACACTAAATTTATTGATCGCCCCGATATCGAAAATGAAAAATTAACAGAGAGTGATCCATGTTATGTTAAGATTAATAAAGAATTTGATAATTGGTTTAATAGACGGTTTAGACTTAAGAAAAAACTCAATCTAGAATTTGAAAAAGCAGATATGGCTTTTATGAAAAAAACAGGTATTAAATTATTTAGTGCTAAATATCCATGGAGTAAAAAAGCACAAATAGATTAAATATTTTTATTAAAAATTTTAACAAGATATAATTGTTCTTGTCTGGTTAATAATTCTTCATCTAATCTATTTTGCAAATCTTTTATATTTGATATCCCATGTTTTTTTACAGACTTTACATAATTTTCAATTACTATTTTGCAACTATCAATTTGATTTTGATTCTGACATTCTTTAATCATTTGCAAAACTCTTTTAACCGGTACTAAGTTTGATTTTATTTTCATAATATCATTTTATTTTTAAGGAATTCTCCAATTAAGTGTAAGAAAATCTTCTTTATTTTTATATGATGTTATATCTATATTATTAGTAATGATAAAATTATACCATAAATGTTCCCATTTATCTACTTGTTGCAGTTTTCCTGTTCTATGTCTTTCCATTAAATTTTGAACATGCTCCCAATTATTTATAAGTTCAAGAACTGTTTCATTATGAATTATATATTCAGGTGCGTGTTGCTGAATTTGTGCTTGTTGTGGTCCAAAAAATTGTTGAAAAATATGTTGTTGCATGTTATTTTATTTTTTAGGTACAATTAGTTCTATCTATTAACTTTTTTTCCGAATATTCTTCTAAAAAAACTTCTAGCACAAAACATTCTTTCAGCCTTATCAGCTAAATTTTCAGAATTTGAATTTTCATCTATAGCAGTCCAACATTCCCAGTGCATACCCCACTGAGAAAATGGAAAATATGTGTATCCTCCGTCTCCCCATTGAGAACTCCATGAATTTCGTATAATAAATTTATCTTTGAGATATCCCGATACGCAAACTGCGTGCCCACCCAACATGTTTTGTCCTGTAAAATCTGGTTTCCAAAATTCCATTTTATTAGGATTATAAACCGGAAACGCAATATAACATGGGCCATTTGCAAATAATGCCTTTTTTAAAGAATCAATTGTATTAACTTGCGCATATCCTTGAATTTTATGTTTTACTGCAATTTCTTTTAAATAAGATGAAATTGATGTAAATGTTCCATAAGGATAATGATTTTCAGAAACAATTCCAATTTTATGAAGAATATCCATAGTGTTTCTAGGATACATTCCTTCGGATCCTTGATTTTCTCTTAAATTATAAATGAATTGTGGAGACATATATTCACTAAATTTAATATCGATCAATTCTTGCCATTCTTTAATTGCTGCCGCAGTTTGTGCTGAACATGTCCCTTGACTACCTTGATCTCTAATGGGTTTCATCTGAGGTCTTAAATCCCATTCCTCTGGAAGTACAACAGCGTCAGGATAGATTGATTCAAGCAAAAAGTCTCGAGAATCATCAGGAGATTTTTGTAAATTAAATTTATATTTAGTTGCATCCATATTTATATGATTATTTTATTTTATATATTTATGTTTCTATGAATTTAGGATCAACTTTACATATTTTTAAAACATCTTTTTTAGTAAATTTGACAGCATTTTCTGAACACCCAAATTTTGCACCAACTTTTTCAGGCGCATATTTAAGAGATTTTAGTTTATTACCATTACACCAAAAGCTACCACCTACTATACGAGGACACCCTTTAAGTGTTGTCAGATTATTATTATTAATCCAAAAGTTTCCAGCAACTTTATTAAATTGAATGTAATCTGGAAGTTTTGTTAACCCCGAGTGATAAAAATTTACACTACTATTATTAACGTCGATAGTCCCATCATCATTTATCGTAAATTCAATATCTCTATAAGGAGGAGCCAATTTTCGATAGTAATTTTCTATCCATTCTTCTATTAGATGTCGTATTCCAATTCCCATATCTTCTATAGGATCTGAATCTTCAATAAACTTTTCGTTTAGGTTTTCTTTAACGACTTTGTTCTTTTTTTCTTTAGCGATATGATCTTTAAGAATTTTAACCACTTTATCATGTCCATAGTTACTTGCTGATAGTAAAGCATGATCATTATCTGCATGAACATCTGCGCCAGCATCCAACAAAAGTTTCACTACATCAGTATGCCCATTGCGACTTGCCACCTGTAAAGCATGATCATTATCTGCATGTACATCTGCTTCTGTGTCTAATAAATATTTAACAAACTCGATTTTTCCTTCTTCAGCGCAAATCCACAACAGATCTTTTTCTTTATATTTATATCCAGTTTCTGTTTCAATCCATTTCTTTATTTGATGCTTCATACCGATGCCCATATCAGCTATAGGATCTGAATCTTCAACAAACTTTTCGTTAATCGATTCTTTTACAAGATTTTTCATATGAGCATATCATTTTATTTATATATTCAAACAAAAACTCCTCAGGAATTCCTGAGGAGTTTTGATTTGGAGATAAGGTAACCCATTTCTTGTGTGATTTTGATTCTTCTAATTTATCGAAAGCCGCTTTAAGCCGCTTAAAGAACCCATATGGATATATGTACTTAATGTAATATTAATTATATTAAACATCTATTTTTCTTCTAAGGATATTGCCAGCATGTCAGCTGCTATGATTAATCTTACTAATGGGTGATCTATAGCTTGATTAAATGCATAATATTGTGGATTATTTGGAACTATTAAGCTTGGTTCAAAGCATGCCATATGCCAACGAATTGCCATGGCTTCAGCATTTGTAATATTAATATACTTTGATATAAGATACACACTTTTTTCTCCGTGTCCAAAAGGAAAAGTATCTTTTACACTCCAACCTTCATATGATTCCCATTTATTATTAATATCTTTTCTCCATTTTGTTTCTTTTACATAGTAATTTGTTTTACAAACATCATGAAATAATCCACAAAAAATAACTGAATCTCTAAGATATTCTAAATCAGGATTTTCTTTGACAACAAAATTGAAATTATGAAGCGCAAATCTTGCAACTAATAACGAATGTTCTATTAATCCTCCGTCATAATTTCCATGAAATCTTGAAGATGCTGGAGCAATAAAAAAATCAGTTTCTATTTTAAGCCAATTAATAAATTCATCAAGACCGTCTCTTTTAATTAATAAAGATGCCGCTTTATTAAAACTTTCTATTATATTATTCATAATTATAATTTTGCTAAAAGTGTTTCACTTTTTAATAATTTATTATTATTTTGAAATTCAAAAATGTACTCAAAATCTGTTTTATCTTTAAACATTGCACGTATTTTTCTTATATGTTGTAAACTATCAATAGATGTTTTTCTCTCAATATTATCAATAATTTTTAATAAATCTTTTTCATATCGCTTATTTGACGAATATCGTTTTCCGTTTATATTAACAAATTCATCATTTAATAAATCTTTAGTTGATTTTTGAGTCAAATATCGACTTTTTAATAATTGTATATAGGGCTCAATAGAATAATTTGGATGGCTATATTGATATAATATAGTTCCATTATCATAAGTTCCAACGTTAAACACTGAATTAGTCATAGAAGCTAATCCTCTTGTTCCAAAGTGTGATTCTAAATGTCCTTGAGCTAATATTAATAATAAGTCGACGTCATATATATCACTTAATCTTATTATTAATTCTACATCTATTAATGAACCTTTACTATATTCATTAATATAATTTTCAACAGCTTCAATTAATTGCAATGTTGCCGAATCATAATCTATTTTTAAAAATTCTATTTGTGCGTCGAGCTTTTGTTCTTTATCCATAGCCGGAGCATAAACAGTCGTCGAAGTACTTAAAAAAATTATAAATGTAGTTAAAACAAATAATAATTTTTTAGTATTAATTTTAATCATATATACTAAATTTAATAATTATGTATTAAGTTATTCTTTCAAAAGAGATATACTCCCAACTCGATATTCAAAATCATCATCTTGAGAGGGCTTATTCAACGTTAAAACGGGAGTAGGAATAGTATTTTCGTCTTCTATCTCTTTTTCATTTGTATATTTTTGAGTATTAATAAATTTTTCGTCTTCGTTTAATTTTTTTAATATCATATACGGCCGGTCTTTAATTTGTCCATCAACCAGTTTTAAAGTTTTAAAAGTAAGTTCTTCATCTTCAGATATAATTCGGGCAATACAATTAAGTGTTTTAGTCTTAATATACACATAATTTCCATGAGATATATTAAGTGTATAATTTAAAACATCCCTTGAAAATATGCCTCCTCTACTTTTTTTCCATACTTTAAAGTGTGACCCGGTTATATGCATAGGAATAACTACAGTATGATGATTATCTAATATAGCAATAAGATAGTTATCTATAATATTTGGAATAATTTCTCTTATATCAATATCTTTTATTAAATCATTAGATTCTTCTAGATTTTCTTGTTTTTTGTTTTGTTCGTTCATCTTATTTTAATTTAATAAATTTATATGCAGTTAGTTCAATAATTTCTTTTGCTGTATTATAATGTTTATCTTCAATTAGTTGTTTAATTCTACCACACCAAGTACTAGGATCTACTACCATATCGGACTGTGTAAGATATTCATAAACTTGTCCAAGATTGCCCTTTGTGTAATTTTTAATAATATTTTTTACTCGAGGTTCTTTCATTTTTGTTTTAATATATTTTCAAATTGTTTTAATTCCTTTACCATATCTACTTCATAAAATTCAAGCGCATCTCTTACAGATTTTGGATCAACTTTAAAACGTTTGCAATATTCTTTTATCGTTTCATTACTTACATTTAACTTTTTTTCTTTTACTTCTTGCGCTTTTTTAACTCCTTTCGTATACATCCACCCAGGAATATATTTATATTGTTTACGAAGAAAATTTTGCCAAAAATCAATGACTGCTGCCTGGTTTATTTTAAGATGCTGCAATGCGTTTGCTTGCATGGGAAAATTAATTGCAAATCTTCTATTTAAAAGAAAATAATATTTTTGTTTTTCACCACGAGTTAACTCTTTATATTTTACTGGATCAGTAAAAATAATTTTAATAGCATCAAAAAATTCTATCATTCTTATATATTTAAGAATTTAACATGTTCTTTTATATACTTTTTAATTAAAAGCACAAGATATATTCCCAACAAAATAATACCAGCTGTAATGCCTGTAAGCACATACGAAACTATAGCATATAATATTCCGTGTTCTCCTGTTAATGCTATAAACATTAGAATCATTAGAACTGGGAACAAACTGAGTAATAAACTCCCAATAATTTTGTCAATCATTTTTGTTTTCATTTTTTCTATTTTTAAATTTAAATTTATATTTTCGTAATATTAAAATAATGCGTTACCTTGTATTCTATCTATCTGTTTAAATATTGGAGCTTCATTTTCACTTTTTCTTTCACGAACATATCTTGTTCCTTCTAAGAGATTATACATATTCAAATTTGAATAATTAACTCGGGGTTTATCCAATTGTATTTCTTTTGATTCTTCAAATTTTTCAATTATTTCTTTTGGAAAAAATTCTGGGTCAAGAACTACAAGTTTAATTTGTCTTAGAATTCTATCTTGTATATTAAGCGAAAAATTTTGTTTAGTAACACTATTAATTGCTTTTAAAACTTTATCGGCTCTTTTAATTATATCACAATGAGTAATTAATTCATCGGAGTGTTCAATTATTTTTTCATAAATCTTTTTAAACTTAGAATCAGTTATTCTTATTTCAACATTTTTATCATTTAACCAACTATAGAATGCAGGGATATTATCACCATCATCTCCACAAAAAATCTTACGAAGTCCTATCATACGTCCATCTATAATTTCCATTTTTGTTTTTTTGGCTGTTATTATTTTTCTAAAATCTTCTTTGTCTATATTAATAGTTGCTTTCATGTTCATGAAATCTACATTATCCATAGTGTTTATCCAATCTTCAAAGAATTTATGAACATATAATTTTCGAAAAGCATTTTTACCTTGCATAAAAGGATTAAATACTGTCACATATATGTTTTTCATTGGAACATAATCAACCAATTGACGAAGATCTTCATCTCCTGATACTATGATAACATGTTGATTTTGTTTTAAAGACAATTCACGAGACCACAATGAAATAATGTCATCGGCTTCTGCTGTTGAAATTTTAGTTACAAGCATTCCATTATTTTCCATAATTTCAGTAAATTCATCTACAGCTTCATACACATTATTCCAATTTATCTTTTTAGATTTAAATCTATTAGCTTTGTATCCTTCATTTTCATCAATTTTAATTGTTTTTCTCCAAGAACTATCATCTTGAGCAAATATAACCCGCGAAGGATTGATAAGACGAATTATAAATGCAGTATCTGTTGCTATTTTACGTATCAATTGATCAATCTCAGCTTGTGTATCAAATGTAAATGAATTTTTTCCATATCCAGATACTATGAATAGACTTCTATGAATTATATTATTTAAATCAAAAATTAAATTAGTCATTTTGTATTTATATTTATTATAGTGATATCTCGTTATAACATTAATTTACGTATTATTTCATCGCGCTTTCCTGTTTGTTTGATTCCTTCCATAAACAATGGAGTATAAATAAAATGTCTTTCAGGAATCCATGCCACTAAATTTAAATCATCTATAGCTACCCAATAATATGGTTTCAATTTATTAACATGATTAATTATTTCATTTGCTCTAATTTCTTCTAATAATTGTAATGTTTTATATGGATAAGAACCAGTAATATCAATTGGCGCTTTAATAATATTAGCAAATTCTAAAAATATTTCTTGTAAATCCTTTAAAGAATAATGATCTTTCCAATCACTTGATATTATTATTTCTGCATCAGTTTCTTTTAATATTTCATTTAAAATTTTAACAGCCTTTGAATTAAATCTATGAACATATCCCCACTTTGTAAGTTTTGGGTGTATTTCACTTCCTAAACTTAAAACTCCGTCAATATCTAAATAGATATATTTTTTCATTATATAAATATAATTAAAATTTCTGAATCGAGAAAATATTTATGGATAAAAATGATGTTAATTTTACTAAATTGAAAGTGTCATTAATGTTTTAATAACGATATCATGTTTTTCTGGAGGAATATCGGTTAAATCACAGGTTATTGTATATGGCACTTTTACATAAATATATCCTTCTATGTTTAACATCTTTGTAATTTTTATAATAGGTTTAGTCTCTATTAGTAAATTTGAATTATCGTTAATATTTATTGTCATGAATTTTTATTTTATATGTGTTTCTATATTTTTAACTATTTATAATGATTTGAATTTTATAACACAGTGACAACAACGTAATTAACGGATCGATAACCTGTGTTCTTTGCGCCTGATGTTCTGCAACTGCTATAATAATTAAAGGAATTTTTTCAATTTTATAAGGATTTTTTGATTTAATATATTCGATAAAATCTTGACCTAAACAATTCAAAGCATCGTCTATTCTACTTGAATATTCTGAAACTATAAATTTATAATTTTCATATGCTTTATCTGGTTTATTGAAACAAAGTTTATATAGATCTTCAAAATCAAAATTAATATTATAATTTTTTGAATTCAATTCTTTAATACCTTGAAGATAAAAACTTTGTAATTTATTAAGTAATGATCTCATATCCGGAAAATCATTTTTAACAAAGTTTTCAAGAATATTACCAGTATATGTTATTTTGATGGCGTTTAGAATTAATGCTACTCTTTTCTTATATTCATCTATTAGATATTTTTCTTCTTCTGTGTTTATTGGATCAAAGGAAATGCAGTTGAATCGAGATTGTATAGCATCTGGAACTTTTTGAATATAATTACATGAAGCAATAAATCTTGCAACATTCGAGTAACGTTCCATTGATGCTTTAAATGCGTTAAAAAATTCAGGTGTTGCACCATCAACCTCATCCAAGATAACACACTTAAGTTTTTCTTTTCCTCCTTCAAGAGATATAGTTGCACAAAATTTTCCAATTTTATCACGAAGCATATCAATACCTCGTTCTGAAGAAGCATTAATATAAAGTGAAGTATAAGGCTTTGATAAAATAAATAGAGCACTTGTTTTTCCGGTACCGGCACTCCCATGTAATAAAAGATTCTGAATTAAACCTCGAGATAATTCAGTTTTAATTCTATCGGGCGCTATTAATGATGCAAGTTCCTTTGGACGGAATTTCTCTGTAAATAATTCTGCAATAACTGACATATATATATTTTTATATTTTATGTAAATATGTATTGTAAGTTTTTTAAAAAAGTGTTAATTTAAAAAACTAACATTGATAATGAATAATAGAACCATCATTCAATTCTACAGTAGCAAGAGAATCTTCATCCATTGCAATAAGTTTTCCTATAAATTTTTTTTCTGTTAAATCTATCCATTGAACAGTTTCTCCTACTTTACACATATAGTCGAGATAAGGAATTTTAGTTTTTGATTGTTGTTTTTTCATTATATTAGATATTTTTCAAATTTAAGTACAGCCTTTTCAATTCTTATATCGTGATTAAATGACCATTTATATTTAGAAGTTAACACTTTTTCAATTGGTATCCATTCAATTTTATCTATTTCTTTATCTTTATAAGCTTCAATTTCTCTTGGTAAATCTTTATCAGAAAAATCATAAATAAGACAATACCATACTACGATATTTTGTCTATTTTCAGTAGGTTTTGTATGAGTATAAAAGGAATCTTGATCATTATCAAAAATTAAATATTTTTTATACTTGTTAACATCGAACGAAGTTTCTTCATAACATTCTCTTCGCATTGCGTCCCATCCATCTTCATCATAATTTATATATCCTGATGGAACTGCCCATAAGCCCTTTGCATCTGGCATATGTTGAGATCTTTTTTCTCCCAACACAAATATGTTATCTTTGTTAATTGCAAGTATTACAGCACATACTGCAGTAGATCGAGATTCCCAAATCTCTTTACCATCAATTATATGAATTTTATTTTCGCGACTTTTAAACGTGGGTTTCATAATAATTATTTAATATCTATAAGTTTTTCTTCAAAAATATATGGAACAAGATTATGTAAAAATGAACTTCTAACTCTAGGTATATTTATTATGTGTCCATTTTTATCGTAAGGAGAAATTAAATAAACAGCAATTAAATATTGATTACTATAATATCTATCATTAATTTTTACACGTACTAGAGTAGTATCAAAATTTTGTTTTAATGATTTAATAATCAATAAAGAATCTCCGGCGCATTTAGCGTTATGAGTCCAAAGAAGCGTAAGATCTTTAAATTCAATTTTAGCAAAATCTCCATTTCTATATTTAAATTTATCATTATTAGTATTACACGCAACCAATAAAATAAAACTAAAAGTTAATAAAATTTTTTTCATTTTTATATATTTAAATTATAATAAAATTTACGCATTTGAAAAAGTATATCTAATACATATTTTTCATCTATTTTTGTTGGAAGTGTAGATTTTTCAAAGACTTCATCAAGACCAGCTATCATAGTTTCAGCTTCTTTAAGAAGATCTTCATACTCATATTCTCCGTTACGTATCTTCATAAGTTTTTCTATTTCTTCAGGAGTTCTACGAACTCGAAGTTCTCCTTTTGCAAGTTCATGAGCCATTGAAAGAAGACGATAGGTATGTGTCATGTTCTTTGAATCATAATTCTTACCATGAGCCTTATTCATCTTGAAACGATTAATATTACGTTCCTTAAGCCAAGTCTGGTATTCTTTGTATTTTGAACAATGAGATGAATATCCATCTTTATTGAAATAAAGATAACCCTCTACTTCTAAGTTCTTAGGTATTGAAGTAAGTTGAACATCATTAGCAGTTTCAGAATCAGAAACTATTCCCCAAGTATCTTCATTGTTAAAATACATTGCATATAGATCATGCGCATGATCTATATTAGCAAGTCCAAAATACTTTTGTGCAGTTTTTATATTATTCCAATTATTTGAGCGCATATATGGCTTAAGCCATTCTTTAAAAGATTTTGATCCTCCTTCAACAAGAACATAACAGAAGTCAAGAACAGTTTTACGAGTCATTTCTTTTTCTTCCCAGTTCATTTTCTTATTGTAGCCACGAGCTTTCTTTATTTGATCTATTGCATAACCCGCAAAAGTCCAACGAACTCTTTTCGTAAGAAATTTTTCTTTGTTTTTTTCAAAATACTTTTCAAATTGCGCATCTTTATATAATATACAATCTTCTGGCATTGATAGCATTTCAAGAATATTGGGATTATTTACTATAAGAAGATTTACAAAACGACCAAGTTCATAAAAAACAACATCATTAGTTTTATCTGCAACTTGCTCAACATACCCATACTTAAGAACGTCTTCAAGCGGCTGAACAAAAACACCTCGTATGTCGCGATCTGATTCAGGAGTTGAAGTTCCATAGGAATGGCTCCCAGCAATTGCTTCGAATATTATCATTTTCTTCTTACGAAGTTCTTTTATAGTATAGGCCATTTTTGTTGTGTATTATTATTTTATATTTTTTATATTATAATGATCAAGCAATCTTTGAGATTCTAAAAATTTATAAATTTTTGAAAATCTATTGAGTTCAACAAAATCTGGCAATACGTGCCATATTAGCCCACCGAACATATATTTTTCATCTTTATCAAGCACAAAACTTTTTTCTATTGATTTGCGAAATAATCTATTTATTCGTATAGTTAAAATAAATGTATTCCCAAATTTTTTAGTTTCCATTAATTCAAATTTTGGTGTTTTCATTTTTTATTATTTTTAATATCTTTCAATAAATTTCCAAAACGTAGAACATTAAAATTTTTGGTTATTATATTATATATTGAGTGCGCTTAAAATTTTTGGTCATTATATTATATATTGAGTGCACTTAAAATTTCGTCATAAGCTGCTAATTTTCCGTGAATAAAATTTTTAAGAAGAGTTTGTTCAGAAGTAAGTTCGGCCATTTTGACTTTCATTTCACTTTTAGCAGCTATGATAGTTTTAATAAGAAGTTCATGTTTGATGTCAGTATAAGACTTTTCAAAGTTAACTTTATCAGCAATTGCGTCTGCAACAAACTGAGGATTAAAATTATTTGAAGAATCAAGTTGTCCTACAAGAGATTTTTGAAGAACAGAAATAATTATTTGTTTTGCTCTATCTTTTTTCATTAGATTTTAATTATTTAAAAATATTTCTTTCCATTGATTTTTATATGGACTATACAATGCAGCATACAAAACACTGTAATGTATAATAGAACCATCATAAGCATATTGAGAATATATTGTGCCAGTTTTCCAATTTTTCCAGATACTATTATTAAGTAATATAAAATATCTTTTTTTCATTAGTAATTAATTATAATACAAATATAACTATTTTTTCTGACACTAAAAAATATTCTTTAACAAATTTTTAACTTTTTTTACAGGAGAAACATATCCATTTTCTGGCGTTCTATATTTATCTTCAATCCAATCCCAATTAGGAGCCCAAAATATACATTTTATTACTCCTGGAATAGCTGTATTACGATACTGGATTGCTTTTTTATTAGTACACCAGATGTTGATGAATCCTTTAAGATATATGCAATCATAACAACTATGTTTATCAAAAGGAGATATATTGTCAAATTCTTCTTTAGACAGAGCTTTAATTTCTGTTGATGTCATTTCATTAAAGGGCTTCATATAATATTTTTAATTATATAATTAAAAAATTTATGTTATAATCCAACCATCTTTATTTTTAATTATTCTATCTATGTATAATTTAGCTTGAAGTTCAGCATCATAAGGAAATGGAAATCCTATAGCAGATTCAATAATTAATTTTTCATTTTTATCTTTAATATTATATCTGTAATCTGTTTTTGTTTCAAAAACATCAATACGATATCCCTGATAAATAAAACTGCTTTTCATTTTTTATAAATTATTTAGTATTTAAATCATTTAAATTCCATTTATAGTTGCACATATATTCTTCATCTTCATAAAGTTGAATCATCCCTGAATATATTCCATCCATTTTTTTAACATGTGAAATTTCACAAATTCCATTTTTATCTGCAAAAAATGGTGTATGAGAAGATTTTTCTATCTGTAATTTAAAACAGTAATTTTCATTATCAGATTTATCTTCAAGAACTTTAACCATTGCTATGAACCAATCTTCTTTATATTGATAAGTTTTGCCTACTTCGACAAAATCCCATCCGCCATTAGGTGCTCGTGACATAATTAAATATTATTATTCATTTTATTATTCATTATAATGTTCAGGTATAATATCATTTACAAAAAATGCGTTTTTTGTTTTATGACATATAACACATTTATATGCAGGATAATATTCTTGAATCATATATTTTCTATATTTATGAAATCCCATCTTACAGAAAAATTCAGAATTTGAAAAAGGCCTTATCCAAGAAAATATGAGCCACTTAAACGCCCATTTAAATACATATATTAACCCATACAATATACCATATACAGTATATCCTAAAAAAATAAATATCACAAATGGACTTCTTATATATTCTCCTCTTTCATAAAAAGGGATATCTTTATTTTTATTTTTTGTTTTGTTTTTCATTTTTTATTTAGGTTTATCAATTTTATTAATTAAAAATTCTATTCTTCCTAAAATGAAAAATGCACAGGCTCCTATAAATAAAGCAAGATCAATTTCTTTAATTATAAAAGATAATATTACACATATTATGCCAGCGAATAAATAAATGATGCTTAAATTTGTTTTCATAATTCTTTTTTATTTGAGTTTATAGTATAAATATAATAAAAATATCTGACACAAAAAAATATTTAAACAATTATTTTTAAAACAAATGAACACTTTTTAATATAAATATTATTAAATATCAATCATGAAAGAATTTAGAATAAATACACACGGAAATTTTATATGTGAAGAATGTGGGTTAATCACAAAAAGGCGTTGTGGATTAAGTAAGCATATTAATGTGACTCATGCTGGTGTAAAAATATATTTTGATAAATGGATAAAAGATATTGATGAAGAAAAATGTAAAATATGTGGTAAACCAACTATATTTCGAGATATAAAATTGGGTTATAAAAGCACGTGTTGTAAAAAGTGTGAAAATTTATATAAACATAATAGAACAAAAGAAGAATGTATTAAAAAATATGGAGTAGAATATCCATTACAAAATAAAAACATTAATAATAAACAAAAACAATCTATGATAAATAAATGGGGCGTAAGTAATCCAGGTCAATCAGATATATTAAATATTAAAAAGAAAAATACATTTTTATTACGTTATGATTGTGAAAATCCATTGCAAATTAAAAGAACATTTTTTAAAACTCAGATATCTGGATATAATTGTAAAAAATTTAGAAATACAGAACTTTTTTATAGAGGTTCATATGAATTTGATTTTCTAGAAAAATTTTATGATAAATTTCCTGATATTCAAAACGGTCCTTCTATTAAGTATCATTTTAAAAACAAAAATAAAGTATATTATCCAGATTTTTATATCCCTTCTTTAAATTTGATTGTTGAGTGTAAAAATTCATATCTCGCAGAAAAAGATAAAGAACAAATAGAAGAAAAGAAAAAAGCCACTACCGCTAATGGCTTTCAATATATTATGATTGTTAATAAAGATTATTCTAAGTTAGATACTTTCTAAAATTAATCCTATTCCGGAAATATTTTTAATAGTTAATTTTATTTTATTGTTCTTCAAGGTATTACGAAGATAAGTTATATATACGTCACAAGATCTTCCAGTGAAGTAATCTGTTTTGCGCCACACTTTTTCGAGAATAACTTCTTTCTTAACCACTTGTCCATAATTTGACGCAAGTACTTCAAGAATTCCGCCCTCTTTAGCGGAAAGTCTTTTTATTTCCTTTCCTTTATGATAAAGAAGTCTACGAGTAGGGTCATATACACACATTGCAAACTCAATTTTATCATGTATTTTTGCTGTAAGTTTCTTAAGAGTTGCAAAAGACTTTATATACGTATTTATATTATAAAATATTGAATTTGCCAGTACATCAAATGATTCGTTTTGTACATGTACAATATACATATCAACAGGAATATCGGGTGTAATATTTCCATGAGGAATAATTGCTGTTATAGGTATATAAGAATTATTCTTTTTAATAAATTCTACAGCCCTTTTAAAAAAAGGAGTAAAAATTGAAAGAACATATGCATCAACATTATTTTTTTCAATGGTATCAAAAAGTACACTTTCAACTTTTGCATTAATGATCTGATAATTTAAATCTTTTCCTAAACGAGAAAAAGTATTATATAGATCAACATTTTCTGTATTAACTACAATTTTCATATACATATATGTGTTATAAAATACAAATATAAATAATATTTTTGAAATATAAAAATATTTGTTAAAAATTTGTTAAAATTAATTGTTAAAATTTTGTTAAAGATATTAGTAATTATATTTTTAATCGTTTTTATTGTTTTCTTTTTCCATTTTCTTCTTTAATTCTTGAAGTATTTCAAGGTCTCCAAAAGTAGCTACATGTTTAGGTCTATTTTCAATTTTTTTCTCTATTTTTTCAACAACCTTTATTTCTGATGAATTAAGCGCTGGACTAGACGTAAAAGAATCAAATATTTGTGCACGTTTCATTTTATTTACTTGATATACAATATTTTTATCACTCATCAATAAACCTGTGGTAACAAGATTTAAAAGATTCTGAATACAGGATTGACATAATTCTGTATTTGTTTTTTCTCCAATCCACCCAATAACAGCTCCTTGTGTAATATGTTTAACCATAAAACGATCTTCAAATTTCGTAGGTTTCCCTTCAATATCTTTTCTCATTTCATCAATAAATTCTCCCGCAAAATCATGAGATTTTTGAACTCTTTGAAATACTGTTTCAACATCAAGTAATTCTTGACTGCATACACTACATTTGTGTTTAATTTTTTTATTTTCAAATTCCCATATTTTTGTTACTTTATGAACTGGAAGATATGCATGAATAAGATGGTTTACGAAACTTTGAGATTTTTCGTTTTCGTATAGCTGTTCGATTTTTGTTTTCTCCATAATTTTTATTTTAAAATCCTAAATATTTTCTTCTAACATAATCAAGATCATATGTTGTTGTAGATAAAGGCATAGTTGAATTGTTAAATGGAAAGCGGGCGGGATTAATCATTCTCCAACCTTCACTCCACTTTTTTGTCATATATTCAAAATTAATTAAGTTTGCATTATTTAATTTTTCTTCTAAATCAGGTTCTTCTTTTTTTGTTTGTTGCCCGGTTTCATAATAATTAGATCCACCGCCATGTAAATACGGTTTATTTACACTTGTGATACGTTTTATGGGTTGATATTTAAATCTCATTATATAATCTGCATCTTCACAGTATGCCGGATAAAAATTTTCATCAAATAAACCATATTTTTGTACTACCCAATCCTTTATAAGAAATAGATCATATCCACCATTTCCAAAATCTCCTGCGCTTCCATGAACCATACCTACTTCAATATCAGAAGATAATCTAATCATTTCTTCAAGAAATCCTGATGTAAATTGTATATCATGATTAGTAATTATCCAATATGGTGCATTCATATAACACTTTATTATCATATTCCATGCTCCTGAACACCCAATATTTGCAGGTAAATGACACACTGTTAATTTTTTAATAAAAGGATGAACTTTTTTAACCATTTTATCAAGTTCTTCAACAAGTTCGCTTCGCCCATTATTATCAAATATAACGAAATTATCTGTGGGATAATCTACACTGTTGATTAATTGTTTAATCCAATGTGTACCATTAACTATTGCAGTTCCTATAACAGGTATCGACATATTAAAGAGGGATAAAAATATGTATAAGAATATATGAGATAGTTATTAAAAATAAAAGTATTAAATTTTTTTCCATTTTTTTACTTTTTTAAATCCCCATAAAAATATTTTTAACATAAAAAATAGAAGTATTAAAGTTAAATAGATCGATATATACCATGCGATAATATCAACAAATATATATGTTAATATCGGTTGCGTAGATGATAAAATATATACAAGAATAAATAAAATAATCATTATCCCTGATAATATGATTCCTATGTATTTTTTTAAAAAATTTTTCATATTTTAGATAAATTAAGTAGTATAAGTATCATAAAAATTTTTAAATAATAAAAATATTTTATTTTAGTCCATTCTTGAACCATAATCAAATTTAACACCAAGTTTTTCAGTAAGAATATTAGCCATATGTTTAGCATGTGCTTCTTTATGGAACATTGACTGGTTATATCCTCCGATCCAATAATAGTATTGTTTTTTATAATTATCGTATGATAAAAGTCCTAGAGACTCTAGTTCTTTTCCAAGAGGATTTCTTTTTCCTTTTATACCATTTCTTAAATATACCCATGCAAATCCACATGGATAAATCATTACATCGTTTCCTATTTCTGAAAATGTAAGAACTTCGGCTGAGTTATTAGCCTGACGAAAAATGTCTTTATAGTTCATAGTTTTCATTATTTAATAAATTAATAAATATGTATTATCGAACTCGTTTAATCAAATTAATACGTTCAAATCTTAAATATACTGTATACTGTTCACTAATATTAAAAAAATGAACTACCTTTTTTTCATTATCAATTTTTTTAACCTGTACAAGTTCATTTTTTGAATTAAAATATACTGCGCCGTCTACAATATCTGACGCTGTAATAGTAGATTGAGTTGAAGTTTCTTTCATAAATTAATTTTTTAAAGTATATATTCTAAAGTTTAATATCAAAACGATTTTTCATAGCGTCTAATGTAGTTTCAGGCACGTTATGAGTATTAACGCCATTATGACGATTTTCAACGATAATTGAAAATACCTTATATTTAAACATGCCCGCTAAGATATAATATGGAGCCATTTCTTTTTCAGTTGTTGAAGTATTTGCTACTATAATACGTTCAATTCCTTTTTTCATTCCATCATTAACTTTTTGTTGGCATTTAAGATGAGCAAAAGCTACTTTTTCACGTTTCCATTCATACTTTCCATTCTTCATATGATAATCATCTGCAGTACAAATATAATCTCCTAACAATTCTGCAACAGTACTTTTACCTGACCCAGGTAAACCTCTTACTATGATAAGTGTTTTTTCCATATTATTTAGATATAAGCTCTTTTTTAAGTTTTATTATACTTCCTTAATTAATTCTTCCTATTTTATTTTTCCAACTTCTCCGGCTATAAGTAATGCAGATGTCTTAAGCGCCATAATTTAATGGTGTATAGATTATTACAAAGCTATTAGGATTTTTAACTGTAGAAATAAAACCGTTTTCGTTTAAGATTTTCAATGTGAAACGAGAAGACCACCACATTTTATCTTCTACACCCCCTCTTACTGATTTCCATGTTGATATGCAGCTTATAATTTTTCCAATAGCAACTGAACCTTGATAATTATATGCAACTCGAAGACCTTTTGATATTAAGGTTCCACGAGAATCCCTAATAACTGCTTCAGGCATATCTTTTTGATGGATTGATGTTTGTATCATATTATGATATTTTGCTGCTTAGGAAAGATTCGAACTTCCGTGTTCCGGGTCCCTCATCTGGGCTATAATCCAAAGGGGCAAAGCAATGTATCTTAAGTTAAAGAACTATCTTTTAATTATAGAGTAAATATAACAATAATTTCTGACAATAAAAAATATTTTGTCATTTATTTTTAACAAAAATTTAATTTATATTCAAACGTCCAAAAAATAACTTTGGTTTAAGTATTTCTTCAAGACTGGGAGGTTTGTTTCCGAGTAATATTTCTATTCCTCGTTTAATACCATATTCATCTAAAAAATCTTTTAAAAAAATAACAGAATATCGATATATGTTATTAACAATATGTTCTTTATCTAATAAATAATCTATGCTTGTTGGAACTCGAATTGACTCAATTGCAGCTCTTTCATTTAAATAATTAACAGTATATTCACATATTCCTTCTTCTATGAATTTTACACTAAATTGTCTATTATAATTAGAATATAGTTTAAATATATTATACTCTGGAGATACATATTTTTTTTCAATTTGCATTAGAATTAAACTTTGATTGAAATACGCATGAGTTAACTCATGAAATATAGTGCCTTTAACTGTTTGCCCGGTGTAATATGATGTTACTTTTTTAGATTTAATTAAATCTTTAAGTTCGAACCCAGTAAATTTTTCTTCACTGGTTATTATAATATTATCAGGTGTATAAAATTGCCCCAATATATCCTCTTTTTCACTGCTTAAATCTTCTACATAAATATATATGTCATATAATGTATCAATTAATTGTTCATATTCTTCAATAATAGATTGACTGTTATTATTAACATATTCTGTTATTCCCAAAGAAGATGGAAATCCTTTATTATTATAAATAGCACTTTTCTGTGAAAATAAAGAAAATGATAAACCAAAGAAAATTATTAATATGTTTAAAACACGAGTCATTTTAGAAATTTAAAATCAAATATAATAAATAAATTTATCAAAAAGAAATTATTTTAATAAAAAATTATATGTACCTTATATATTATACGCGCGCACGACTAGAGATATAACTTTTCTAGAGACTTTGAGTTCTAATTATATGACATTTAATTAATAAGTTTCATACTTTAAGTTAAAGTTTTGTTAAATTTTTTAAAAATAAATATAGAAATATTTTTTTATTTCAGAAATTATTGTTATATTTGATACATAAATTCTAATTATATATTATAATGAATAGATGTAAAACATGTAAATATTGGAATCAAACTTCTGATTGGAAATATGATGGAGCGATAAACGATGGTCAGTGTAGTGAATTAAATGGCTCCGATAAAGTTGTTATTGAATTACATACTGGTTGGGACGGAGGATACGTCGATTATATTGAAACGACTGAAGATTTTGGCTGTGTTTTACACGAACCAAAAGAATGAAATGAATATAACCAAAAAGAAAAGGTATCGTGGAATAAAGAAAAAAAATTATAAAAAGATGGTATCTAAATTATATAAATTAATACAGGCTCAAAATAGAGCTTCAGCCGTATCACAGGGCTTTTATGACGGAAGATTTAAAACACGTACAATTCCTGATAAGAAAAAGATTGTGCACATCAAAATGCGTAAAAATAAAAACTTTAATATGGAATTTAAATAAAAAGATAATGGAAAACACACTTATATTCAAGAAATTAACTGGAGAGGTCATTGAAAACATTGAAAAATATGTAAAAGATTGGACTAAAGAAAATCCATACGGAAATGTTATCATTGGCTGTGACTCACAGATGCATGGACGCAGAATCAAGTACTCTGTTGCTATTGTTATGCATTACATTGACAGAATGGGTGTTGGTCACGGTGGACATGTTATTGTATCTGACGTTTGGGAAAAGCGTAAGACCAGGTCTCCGATTGAAGAAATGCCTTCAAAGCTTTGGAAAGAAGCTGAGTTTGTACTTGCTGTGGCACAAATGGTTGACGGAAGTGATGAAACTTTTAAGAAGCGTATCACTCTTCACCTTGACTATAGCAATAACGCTAAAGACAAGTCAAACATAATGTTCGCCGCAGGTCTTGGATATCTTTCTGGCATGGGTTATCATGCAGAGGGAAAACCTCATGCATATGTAGCAACTCATACAGCCGACGCGCTTTGTAGATAAATTTAGGGTCCGAAGATTTGGGCCCTTTTTATTAAAACTATGAATGCAGATAAAACATATTGGACAGATTTAAGATATTCTGTGATAATTGGCTATATAGACGGATATGATGCTGTTCATAGTATCTTAATATCAGGAAAAAATTACATAGGACAAACACATGAAGATATGTTTGGTCCATGTCTTAGAGGTTGGCGTTGGGATTATGATCGAGGCATGGATTTCAGTATACTTTGTAGTAATATTGATTTTGATGATGCAGATAGTATACGTAATCATTTAACTGATCGTTATAGAATACCTTTTTATGATAACGGATATCATGATGTACAGTTTTTTGTAAAAATGATGAACAGTGAAAATAAAAAATGAATTTCATAAAATTCGTTTTGAATCTTGGTGGAATAATTTAATGCGTACATTGACAAAATTAACTGAAAAACATAAAATGAAAAATTTAATGACACGAGATGACTTTCGGCGGTCCGTTTTTGAACGTGACGGTCATCTCTGTGTCATTTGTAAAGAGCCAGCAAAGGATGTTCATCACATTATCGAACGTCGACTCTTTCCTGATGGTGGATATTATATAGATAATGGAGCATCGTTATGTGAAATGCATCATCTTTTGGCTGAATCGACTCAGCTTTCATGTGATGAGATTCGTAAAGCAGCAGGTATTATAAACATAATTCTTCCACCTCATTTTTACACAGATGTTGAATACGACAAATGGGGAAATGAAATAATGCCGAATGGCACGAGAGTAAAGGGTGAGTTATTCAACGACTTATCTGTTCAAAAAGTGCTTTCTCCGGTACTTAACACGTTTGGTAATAGGATTAAATATCCAAGAACTTTCCACCTTCCCTATAGCCCTGGAATGAATCGAGATGACCGCATGATGACAGATGTTAAAGTATTTGAGGGCCAAAAGGTTATGATATGTGAGAAACTCGACGGAGAAAACACAACTTGGTACAATGATTATATGCACTGTCGTTCACTTGATAGCGGCGCACATCCATCAAGAAATTGGGTAAAAAATCTATGGGCTCAAAAAGCATATAACATTCCTGAGGGCTGGAGAGTTTGCGGAGAAAATATGTTTGCTAAACATGCTATTCATTACACAAAAGAAAAAGGAAATGCACTAAGTACTTATTTCTATATGTTCTCAATTTGGGACGATAGAAATATGTGCTTAAGTTGGAAAGAAACTGAAGAATGGGCTGAATTACTTGAGCTTACATTAGTCCCTGTATTTTATCAAGGAATATGGGATATAAACGTAATTGAAGAATTGAATAAAAAAATGAAAGCAAACCCCAATACAATTGAGGGATATGTTGTTCGTTTATCTCGAGAATATCACTATTCAGAATTTCGCAATGTTTGTGGTAAATATGTGCGTAAAAATCACGTCCAACAGAATCATGGTCATTGGAGCCAACAAAAAATCATTAAAAACGAACTAAAATGAAAATTTTATTAGGATATTTAATTGTTTGTTTAATATGGGGGATATTTTCTATGTATAAACAAAGTTGTTATTCTCTTAAATCGTCAGCACAAACTTATATTAAAATATTTTTACTTAATTTTTTATTATTTCCTTATTGTTTAGTTATTGCGATTAAAAATAAAAAATTATAAAAAACGAACTTCACAACATCAAAAACAATCAGCCCCTTTTATAATTATAGAAGAGTTCCAGGAAAATTAAAGAAAAAATGGAGATTTATTTTTAAAGACAAATATTTGAATATCAATCAGAAACTATGGTATGTTTTAGAATTTACAAATCCAGATTATAAAAGATTTATAATTAAACAGATAATTAAAACAAATTGACATGACACCTAAACCTAAATGGTTAATAGAAACTAATGTATTCGAAGATAACGAAGAACAACTTGTTAAAGAAATTAAAAAACAAGGAATGAAAGTTAATCTTATTGATGATTCTCGTACAGAAGATATAGTTAAGTATTGCATTAATTTTCTATATGAACCACAAGATTGTGTCATTTTTTATGGGTCTTTAGGTTTAGGCCGTAAATTAAAAAAGACTCCTTGGGTTCCGGGTGTGTATCTTAATGAAAAAGCATTTGAATGTACAAGTTATTATCCTGTATTAGGAAATACGCTTGTTCATTCGAATTATTTGATGATGCCGTACGGTGATGTTAAACGTAGAAAAAATGATTTATATCGTTATTTTAATGATGATAAAATTTTTATACGTCCTAATTCAGGAAACAAACAATTCACAGGAATGGTAGTTAAAAAACATGATTTTGAAGATTGCATTAAACTTGCAGGTTTTTATGATGTCGAGCCAGATTTGCTTGTAGTAGTATCTGATGTGTATAATATTGAAAAAGAATGGAGATTTGTGGTAGTTAATGGCGAAGTTATATGCGGAAGTCTTTATAGAGATTGGTCTGCACCCGAAAAAATATATCCAGGAACAATAACTCGAGACTATGTACTATTGAATTCTCATTCTGTATATGAAGAATGTAATGATAAAAATGCATTGAGTGCAGCAGAAATTTGTGCAAATATGTATAATCCAGATAACTGTTATACAATAGATGTTGCTAAAATAAATTCTAATGCTTATGGAATTTTAGAAGTTGGGTGTTTTTCTTGTGCTGGAATGTATGGTAATGATTTAGAAATCATAGTCGATAAAGTTTCAGAAGCAGCTTTAAATGAATGGAAAGAATATAATGAATAATATATGTTTATATTTTTTAGATGGTACTCAATTTTCAAATGGTTTTGAAAGAGTAGTTCATGGTGGAAGAGGCGCTTATGTTGAACTTACAAAAGAACAAATTTTAGTTCCATTAAAATCTCATTTTAATACTAAAGTTCCAAATGAAATAACTCCAGAACCCTTTTATTATCATTGGCTTGAACCTGAAGGAAGAACTGAAAAAATTTACTGGCAAATTAGAACTGTAAAATATGCTGACTATAAAGTAGGATACTATTACATCTCTCCGGTGTTTCTGATGCCATTTTCAGAAAGAAAAATAAATACTACAAAATTGTTTTGAATAAATAAAATAAAAGGCTATGTTTATAAAGATTATTAATTTTTTCAAGAATTGGTTTGAGAAAAATGGTTTACTAAAAATTCTCGTTGCATTTCTGTTATTGATCATTTCTGTATTGGTTGTTAGAAACAGTACAGGTGTTTTGCACAGTATTTTTAATGTAGTTGGATTAGTATCACTTGGATATCTTATTTTAACTTTTTTAGTTTTTACTATTGCTGGAATTGTTAATGCTATAAAGAGCTTGTAATGATTTCTTTAATTCTATTAATTTTAGGAGGCATATTTAGTGCTTGTGTGGATGTTCTTAGATTTAGATGGAATACTTCTATATTTAGAAATTGGCCAAATCAGTTATGGGTAAATCCAAATTTTTCATGGAGAAATAAATGGAAAGACGGAGATCCTGAAAAAGGTGAAAAATTTTTAGGATCAAGCACAATATTTGTATGGCTTACAGATTTTTGGCATTTATGTAAATTTATAATGATTTTATTATTTGTAGGTTCAATAGTATTTTATAATCCTATGATTGTTTGGTGGTTAGATATAATAATATTGTATTGTTCGTTTACAATTATATTTGAATTATTTTTTAGTATAATACTTGTTAAAAAATGAAAAAATTTATTATTATTTTAGTTTTATTATTGTTTACTTCATGTAATGAATACATAACAAGAAATTTATATTATCAAAGATATATTGACGTTAATGAAGCAATTACAGATGTTTATTCTCAATTAAATTATTATAATGTAGACTCTATAAGTTTAGATCAATGGATCTCAAATCAAATGATAACTGACACTATATCTATTGAACAAAAAATTATTCGTAAAGTTGTAAACGAAAAAAGTATGTATACTTTTGTTTTTTCTAGCTATTTTTATCCTTCTTATTTTTATTACAACTTCTTAATTCGTTACACCGGAAGAAAAGAAGATTTAAAATAATTCATTTTAATCCATTTTAATTTTTTTATTTCAGATATTTTTGTTATATTTGTAATATATCAATAATATTATGAGTTACCTTATTACATATGAAGATGCATTAAAAATTTGTGAAGCTCACAAGAACTTCAACTTTTATAAAACCGAACATCGTATCAACGATTATCGAATTGTAACTTTTAACTATTTTTTGTGTGATTATAAGATGTTTATTGATCCAATCAATGACCCAAACATTAACGCCTTTGATATGCGCGGAGTTACATTTGTATTTAATGCCGATGGAACTTTGTATAAAAGATTTTTGATGCTTAAGAAATTCTTCAATGTTAATCAAGTTGAATCAACTCAGTATGACGTTCTTAAAGACAAAAAAATAAAACACATAACTGTAAAAGAAGACGGTTCTTTAGTTGCGTTTATGCAATTACCTGATGGAACCGTGTTTGCAAAAACTCAAGCTGGTTTTACAAACGAACAGTCGATAGCTGCTATGCAATTATATAACAGCCAAGATGGAATCAAAAAAGTTGTAGATGAAGCACTTAAAGATAACTTAACTCCTTTATTTGAATATGTATCATACGATAACCGTATTGTACTGAAATATACAAAGAAAGAACTTCGTTTAATTGGTATGCGTGATAACTTAAATGGAAATTATTATTCAGTTGCATCATCGTATCATTTATATTCTGATATTCCTACAGTAAGTTCATTGCATGTGTCATCGTTATATTATCTTAATGAAATGATGAAAACTGCACAGGATATGGAAGGCGTTGTAGTTGAATTTGAAGATGGGCAACTTGTGAAATGTAAATGTGTATGGTACTTTAATCTGCATGGTATTCGTACTATGAATATTTTTAGAGAAGATTTCGTTATAAAGCATTACTTAGAAGAATCTTTAGATGATGTTACTCAGGAATTGAATATGACTGATGACGCAGATGCGTTTAAATTTATTGAAAGAGTTAAAACAGCTGTTAATAGCTGGTCTAATTATATTGAAGAAAATGTAAACGAATTAATAGACACCTATAATTCTTCTTTTTACTTTAATAATTGGGCTAAGTTTGCAACTGATAAACATAAGTCAGGATTCTTTGGATTAGCAAGAAAGAAAATTGAAAAACCTGAAGAATACAGAAAACATAAAACTACATATATGTTAAACGCGGCCAAACATTTGTATAATGCAAAACACATAGTGGAAAAATATGAAAATACTGATTCTAAATAAAAGAGAATTTAATAAATTTATGGATTATAACATGATTACTAATGATAATGTTGAGACTAAAGATATGATGTTTATTTCTATAAATAATCCATGTGAGCGAAGAGCGCTTATGGGGAAGAACGATGTATACTCGTATTTTAAACGTCAACATTCAAATGTCATGATCATGCACTTTCCAGATTACGGAGAAAATACAGTAGAAAAATATATTGAAATGGGAATAGCTTCCTGTAATATGTTCAATGAATATAAAGCAAAAAAATTATATGAATTCATTAAGAAAAATAAGGACAAAAGTATGGTCGTGTTACATTGTGGCGCGGGGATCAGTAGGAGCTATTCTATAGGTTTATTCATTTATGATTTTTTTAATGATAAAAAAGATAATATTATAAAACATTCACCAAGATGTTCTTTAAATTATCATATTTTTAGATTACTTAAAGAACAATATTATACAGATCATCATATTTCTTATCCAAAATCATAATGTAATTAAAGCCACTAGCAATAGTAGCTTTTTCTTTTATATCTATATTTTCTTTATAACGTTCATATAAATAAGAATTTTTACATTCTATTATAAGATTTAGTGATGGAATATAAAAATCGGGAAAATACATTCGACTTTTACCTTCAAATTCATATTTTATACCCTTTGCATTTTGAATATCTGAATGATTATCATAAAAATTTTCAAGAAAATCAAATTCATAAGAACCTCTATAATAAATTTTTGTGTTTTTATATTGTTTTAAATTTAATCTAGTTTTTTGTCCTTTTTCAAAAATTTCTTTATTTTGAGAAGGATTTTCAACTCCAAATTTTTTAATACACGTAAATTTAAATTTATCTTTAGCGAATTGAGATTGTAACGGATACTCTACTCCCAAGTTTTTTAAATGTGCTTGTTTACATTTTTCTTTAATTTCTTCATTTTGAAATACATTATCACATCCATATTTTTTATTAATAGTTATTTTTCTTTTTTCTACATCTGCGAATCCTGCTTTAACTCCATGATTTTTTAAACAGGTTTTTTCTTTTTTTATTTTAATTTCCGGTATTTTTGAAATATTGCTTACTCCATATTTTTCTAAAACTGCTTTATCTATTTGTATATGATTATAATCATAACCACATTGTGCGCTACAACATGTTTTATATCCAACTAAACTGATAAATTTTGTTTCATTTCCACATATTATACATTTACCATCATTTTCATCTTTTAACCATTTATCAAAATATTCTTTTTTACTTATATTTTTATGACTATAAAATAAATGATTACTTAAACTAAATTTTTTAACAAATGTTTTATTGCACTCTTCACATATAAAAAGTCCATCTTCTGTTTTTCTAAATTTTTTCATGATTTCTTTCCTTATTTTATTTAAATATATAAATTATAACAGGACAGCCTTTATCTTTCCTTTGGTTGATTAATACGCTAAATATTAATCTAACTGTTATATATTTTATATATTCATTAAAAATAAACAATAAAATATTTTTTATTTCAATAAAAATGATTATATTTATACAATTATAAAAAATATTATATATGTTATGAAACTAGTTAAAGAACATTTAATTATTGATATTTCAAAAATGACCATAGAACAATTAATTAAAATTTCTCCTTTAGAAATTCAAGAAATATTTGAAAAAAGTAAAATAATTCCACAAACATTAATTTATCATCCGGAAAAATGGATTTATGATCATATTAAAATTGTTTTTAATAGAGCCAAACGAACAAATGATATAAATCTTATACTAGCAGCATATTTTCATGATATGGGAAAAATTTTTACTACTATTAAACATGCAACAATTCCAAATAAATGGTCTGCTCATGGTCATGAAAAAATTTCATCTCGTCTCGTGTTAAAATATAAAGACTGGATTGAATCTTTAGGCGGAGATTATAATATAATATATTATATAGTTGATCAACATATGCGTGCAAAACAACTTTCAAATATGCGTCAAGCTAAACAACAGATTTTTCGTTCGCACCCACATTTTGATCTTCTTCAACAATTTACTGAGTTTGATAATATGCTTAAAGATTATTCAGATGATCTTGACTAATGGACAAATGAAATTATTATTTAGATGTATTGGTGGTGGGCCCATTGATAAAGCGAAAATAGTAATTTTTGGAAATGAATTAGGAACTGCAGAGGGTGCTGGATCTACTGAAGCTACAATCGAAAGTTTTAAACGTACCTGGTCATCAAATCCTGTTCTTAAAGTAGGAGCAGGATTTGTGCCAACTATAACAGGAAATCTTCCTGTTAGCAGTATTTTTCTTCAGTGCATAAGTCGCCTAGCTCTTGCGATTCGATATAAAGATGACAGATTTTTTGATGAACTTACAGGTGAAGGAAGAGCATTTCTAAACAAATATATTCTTGAAGAACTTTATAGAACTGAGACAAGTGTTATCAACCTCAAGCCCTTACCACAAAGTACTGAAAGACACTGGAATTATGAAAATATTGATGAAAGTAGATATCGTAATATGTTTAATTTTACTTTATACAGATCACAAGAAAGTCCTTGGAAAACATTAAGATTATCTATTTTGAAAGCTGCTTTTGAAATGACAAAGAAGGCATTGATACTTGGCTCGGGAGACAAACATAATAAAAAAGCATTTCTACAATTAATGTATGAAGACATACGATTTGAAACAATAGTTTTAGAAAATAACATACAAATATACGTATCAAAAAATCCAAAGATAATTTTATCAAATTATTATAGCCCTTATACTGGTTTGGGATTAAATGGAATGAAAATACTTTATCATTATATTGAAAAAAGTAATATGCTTTAAAAAATAATTTTTATAATTAAAGAAAGAGTCAGTCATGACTCTTTCTTGTTTAATCAATATATGTATTTGTCAATGAAAAAAAATATATGTGAAATTTATTTTTGAATAAATAAATAAAATTAAGTATTTTTTCATGCAATACACATTAGATAATAGACGTACATATATAACAAGTATAGAGTTTCGTAATATTTCGCCTATTCTTAATATTAATAGACTTCGTTCTTTTAAGGAAGAAGGAGTTACAGGCAGTTTTACTAAGAAAGAATTTCGTTATTCATTTGATAATGTTATATGGTCTCCTTGGCAATCATTTACGACAGCAAATCTTACGGGAATTAATTTTTCTGATCAAAGTAATTTTTATATTCATATTAAATATTCACGGTCAAGTGTTATTGCAGGCAATATCGATGTGATTTATATTAATTATGACTCTAGAGATACAACTTCCACGAGAACGTTATATTATATAGATTATGAATATGTCGATGGTTCATTAAATGATATAAGAGCTACATATATTCCTGATGCTTCATTTGGTTCAAATTTTACATGGAATTCCTCGGGATATTTAGATACTAGTATAGTTTTAATAAGTTATGAATATGTAGATAGTTCTTTAAGTGCAAGAGATGCAAGTATAGTGGTTGCTTTTGAGAAAAATAGTGCACAAGATGCAAGCATAATAAGAATAGATGTATCATTGGGAACAATATATCCTTTAGTGTTTAAAACTAATGCTTCATTAGGAGATGTAACATCTCGAGTTAATTATCTTGATGCTTGTTTAGGCCCTGTATCTGAATTGGTTTATGTAATAAATTCATCATTGAGTTATTATACACTGGTATCTCAATTAAATATAACAGATACATCATTATATAGTATAGATCAATTAACATATGCACTTAATACTTCTACTGGAAATTATGCAACCAATGTATCAGTTGGCTTAGCTTTTGCTTCAAATGCATCATTAGGAAATTTAACAGTTCAATTTAATTATCTTGATGCATGCTTAGGACCTATGTCTGAATTGACTTATGCTCTTAATACTTCTACTGGACACTATGCAACTAATGCGTCAGTAAATAGAGCTTTTGCTTCAAATGCTTCAATAGGAAGAATAGATGCCTCATTAATAACAATATATCCATTAGTATTTAAAACCAATGCTTCATTAGGAGATTTAACTCAAACAAAATTTGATGCTTCTATTGCTTATTTAACTAGTTGGAATAGCACTCAAGATGCAAGTATAGAAAGAATAGATGCTTCATTAAGTAATATAGTTAATAAATCTGGAGATACAATGTCTGGTGGATTAACTATAAATGCTTCTTTAAATACACTTGGATATTATGCTGACGGTTCTGAAGGATTTAGTGGATTACTTGTGTTATATGATACGTCAATTGCAGTATTTAAAAATGGAATACTTGTATCAATAAATAAGTAAACATTATTATAGAAATATACATTTTAGATAAAGAATAAAAAATAAAACATTAACAATTCATAATATATCACATATTTTTATTTATGTTTTAGATTAAAGAATATATAAATAAAACATAAATTTGTTTTATGCAATTTTCAAATTTTTCTAGAACACAAGACGGTTTAGTTATTATCTTATATAATGATCAGCCTATTGAAAATGTTGGAACTGTTAAAAATTACTCAGATAATTCTAGTGGAACATTTTCAAAAAAAGAATTTCGTTGGTCATTTAATAATGAGTATTGGTCTGCTTGGGAAACTTTAACTCGAAGCGCAATTTCCAGAATCAATACACTCAATAATTATTACTTTTTTCTACAAGTACGTTATACTTTATCTTCCGCATCTTCTGGAACAGTCACGACATTTGCAATAGATTATACTCAAGGCACTGCATCTCCAACAGTTCCAACAGTTCTTACTCATGATATTCAAATTTCTGATAGTACATCTGTACTTATTCATGATATTCTACAGAAATATGAAATTACTAGTATTACTGATGCAAGTACATTAAATGGATATGCTGGAAGTTATTACTTAAATAGAGCTCATCACAAAGGTTATCAGCCTATAAGTTCTATTACAGGATTACAATCAGTTGTAAATCAAGTAACATCATATTATTCATATATAGATGGTTCTATTATTTTAAAATTGTCTGAAGCTTCATTAGGCTCAAATTTTGTATGGAACGCATCAGGATATCTAGATGTTAGTGTAGTTTCAATGAATTATGATTATATTGATGGATCTTTAGTTCAAAGAGATTTATCGATAAATAATTTATATTCAACAAAACAGAATTTAATTTTTGATGGAACTTATCTAAAAGAATCTTCTATAGGTTCTGGATTTACATGGAATGCAGGAATGCTTGACGTAAGTT
>Ga0307377_10001247_pt1 | contig 33163 bp, 24 predicted proteins | sample TR3MG_FD_202535 | JGI IMG/M metagenome (GOLD analysis project Ga0307377, IMG submission 202535) | Soil microbial communities from Risofladan, Vaasa, Finland - TR-3 | ecosystem: Environmental > Terrestrial > Soil > Coastal area > Acid sulfate soil | place: Finland: Risofladan, Vaasa | collected... | reverse complement strand
TCACTGTAGGATATCAGGAGTTGATGTACGACGTTACCGGGAATGAAGTATGCTTCTATATCACTGCTTCTGAAACAGCTAATCCCTATGGAGTCCCGGGCACAAGCAATTCAACCATGGTATGTACCATCCCGACTGAAATTGTAACAGTACCTAATGTTTTTACTCCGAATAACGATCTGGTAAATGATTTATTTAAACCTGTGTTATCCTTTACCCCCCTGAATTATCATCTTATAATCAGCAACAGACAGGGTAATGTTTTGTTTGAAACAAGAGATCATAATTCATCATGGGATGGTTCCCAGCAAGGAAATTCCACCTTACAGGGAGTCTATTTATGGTTTTTAAAAGTTACTACTCCTTCTGGAAAGATCATAAGTAAGACGGGGACGATAACAATATTCAACAATCGATAAAAATATCATAATCTCTATTACAAGTTAAAGAACAAACTTAACTGGGAAAAGTTATCTTTACAACTGGCTAATACAGGTGCAACAAAGTTATTTTATGGGGAACAAGGATATTTTTGATGATGAAGATAAAGAGCTTATTCAATCTGAATACGATTCTCTTGTAAATAATCTTCTCAGATGCAATAAACCTGGTGAGAAGGAACTGATTGACAAGGCATTTAAAATTGCCAATGAAGCTCATTGGAACATGCGGAGAAAATCGGGCGAACCATATGTTATTCATCCTATTTGTGTTGCTATTATAGTGAACCAGGAGATAGGCCTCGGAGCCAAGTCTATTGCTGTTGCTCTTCTTCATGATGTCGTTGAAGATACTGATTATTCTCTGGAAGATGTTGAAAGGGAATTTGACCCTAAAATAGCCTCCCTTATTGATGGACTTACAAAAATATCCGGCACTTACAATAAAGAAAATTCATCTTCACTGCAAGCTGAGAACTTCAGGAAGATGCTGCTTACCCTTTCCGATGATCTGAGAGTCATTCTCATTAAGATTGCAGATCGTCTGCATAATATGAGAACTCTTGACTCGATGCCTGAACATAAAAAAATGAAGGTAGCAGGAGAAACAATTTTTCTCTATGCTCCTCTTGCCAACAGGCTTGGCTTGTATGCCATTAAAAGTGAATTAGAAGATCTTAGCTTTAAGTTCAGGCAACCACAAATATATGACGAAATTACCGCTAAACTTAAGCATAGTGAGAGGAAATATGTCTCTCTAATAAATAGATTCTCGTTTCCCATAATCCAAAAACTAACAGAGAATGGATTTAAATTTGACATTAGCGGAAGACCTAAATCCATCTTCTCCATCTGGAAGAAGATGCAGGCTAAGAATGTTCCTTTTGAAGAAATTTATGATGTCCTGGCCGTAAGGATCGTATTTGAACCGACACCCGGCATTCCTGAGAAATCCCAATGCTGGAATTTATATTCGATTATAACGGATTCTTACTTACCAAAACCCGACAGGCTTCGTGACTGGGTAAGCCGCCCTAAACCAAATGGTTATGAAGCATTACACGTAACTGTAATGGGGCCCGAGGGTAAATGGGTTGAAATTCAGATAAGAAGCAAACGGATGGACGAAATTGCTGAAAGGGGTTATGCGGCACACTGGAAATACAAAGGAGATGAAACTCCTGAGAGTGAGCTGGACAAATGGATAAAAAAAATCCGACTGATGCTGGAGAACCCTCTTGAGGACCCGATAGAGTTCCTGGATGAGTTCAAAATGAACCTTTTTTCATCAGAAATAATGGTTTTTACACCAAAAGGCTTCCTTGTAAGTCTGCCAAAAGGGGCCTCAGCACTCGACTTTGCATATGAAATACATACTGAAGTAGGAAATAGAGCAATTGGAGCTAAAATAAATTACAAACTCAACCCCATCAACTCAATTCTTATGAGTGGGGATCAGGTTGAGATAATTACATCAAACATAGCAAAACCCGATAAAGAATGGCTCTCTTTTGTCAGAACTTCAAAAGCTAAAGAGTCTATTAAAAGTGCACTCAAAATTGAGTCGAAAGACAGCATTCAAAAAGGAATAGAAATTCTGGAATCAAAACTTTCAGGACTTAAACTCACAATAAATAATGAAATCCTAAAAAAGCTTATACATAACTATGAGGCCCTTAATAAGGACGACCTCTATTCCGGGATCGGACTTGGTAAGATCAACCTGGATGACCTGAAAAAAATAGTAAAAAAGAGCTCATCTAAAAACGTAATCAAATATTGGGAATTAAAGCTAATTGGATCAAAAAAAGAGAAAAAAGAGAAAAAACCCTTTCAGGAAAAGATTGACAGTAACGTCCCTTTCCTTTTAAGAGAAAATGTTGATAATGCTGAACAATCATATGAAATTGCAAAATGCTGCAACCCTATTCCTGGTGATGAAGTTACAGGCTACCACTCCCCGGAAGGTGCAATTGTTATACATAAGCCCAGATGTCCTGTTGCGATAAGGATCATGTCGAACGAAGGAAACCGCATAATCGCTGTCAAATGGGCCATTCATAAACTGGTCTCATTTCTTGCAAGAATGAGTATGACAGGCATTGACAGAATAGGTTTGGTGAATGACATTACAAATATTATTTCGTCTGAATTGAAGGTCAATATGACTCGTATAAATATCACTGTTCAGAATGGAATATTTGAAGGGACAATAGACTTGTTTGTTCACCATACAAAAGATATAAATAACCTGATATTGAAAATTTCAAACATAAATGGCATTGAAAATGTCAAAAGAGTTGAAGATTTATCAAAATAATCATCCGGCTAATAAAATCCTTCCATATATCTGGTAAAAAATGAATACTTTTGTTGTTATTTAAAATTAGACCAGATATGATTAGTGATGATACTAAAATTACAGTAAAAAAGATTTTCACTGAATATCTCGAAAAAAAAGGGCACAGAAAGACTCCTGAGAGGTACGCTATCCTGGACGAGATATATTCACGGACCGGACATTTCGATATTGAGTCACTCTATATATTCATGAAAAACAAGAATTATAGGGTTAGCCGGGCTACATTATATAATACAATTGAACTATTGCTTGACTGCAATCTTGTAATTAAGCATCAGTTCGGAAAAAACATTGCCCAGTTTGAAAAAGCATTTCAATGTCGTCAGCACGACCATCTCATTGATATTGAGACAGGAAGGGTTATTGAATTTTGCGACCCCCGAATCCACGAGATTATAAATACTGCCAGTGAATTGCACAACATCACACCTCTTTACCACTCACTCTACATCTATGGGAGTATTAAGGACGAAACAAAAGAGTAGTATTTTCTTAAAAAACATAGTTTTACCCGCTTCATTGAAGTGAAAGAATAAAAATACATTTAACGTAAGAAATATATCTAACATGAACATTGACATACTATTAGGACTACAGTGGGGCGATGAAGGAAAAGGTAAAATTGTTGATGCATTAAGTCCAGACTACGATATTATTGCCCGTTTTCAAGGCGGACCAAATGCCGGTCATTCTCTTGAGTTTAACAATGTCAAACATGTACTACATCTAATCCCTTCAGGCATTTTTCATCCTGAAAAGCTTAATATTATTGGGAATGGAGTTGTTATAGATCCTGCAGTATTTAAGAAAGAGATAGAGGGACTTGGACCATCTGTCAGTGAACTTACCAAACGACTTATAATATCCAACAGGGCAAATCTTATATTACCAAGCCACAGGATACTAGATACTGCTTATGAGCTATATAAGGGAAATACAAAAATCGGCTCTACCCTAAAAGGTATTGGCCCTGCTTACACAGATAAAACAAGTCGCAACGGTCTAAGAATCGGAGATATTCAACGAAAAGATTTTCAGGAACTTTACAATAGCCATCTGAAAAACCACCTGACCATACTTAAAAACTATGATCTGAAATTCGACTTGAAAGAGTATGAAAAAGGTTGGTTCGAAGGTATTGAATTATTAAAAAAATTCCATCTGGTTAATACCGAGTATCTTGTTAATGAACTTATTAAAGAAGGAAAGAAAGTACTTGCAGAAGGTGCCCAGGGTACATTGCTCGATGTGGACTTTGGTTCATATCCCTTTGTCACCTCCTCAAATACAATTAGTGCAGGTGCCTGTACAGGATTAGGTATTTCACCAAAATTGATTGGTAACATATTCGGGATCTTCAAAGCCTATTGTACAAGAGTTGGAAGCGGTCCTTTCCCGACAGAATTGAACGATGATACCGGAACACTATTAAGAGATGTTGGCCGTGAATTCGGTTCTACTACCGGACGTCCGCGTCGGTGTGGATGGCTTGACCTGCCTGCCCTAAAATATTCCATCATGATTAATGGTATTACACAACTCTTTATGACAAAGGCTGATGTGATGTCGGGGTTTAAGACTATTAAGATATGTACTTTATATAAAATTGATGGGAAAGATTGTTTACAATTGCCATTCGGTACCGATTCTATAATTGACCCTGTGTATACAGAAGTACCAGGCTGGGATGAAGATATCACAGGAATAAGAGAGTTTAACGGATTGCCTGAAAATCTTAAAAAATACATCGATTTTATAGAGAAACATACAGGAATACCAGTCACAATGGTATCAGTTGGGCCCGACAGGAAAGAGACAATATTCAGAAACAAATAATCAAGGACCATTATAAAAGTCGCACTACTACTCCTTCCAGATTTTAAATCCGGGGCAATATTTTAATATAGAGTAAGGACCTTTAAACTAGTGTAGGTCAAATCGATTGGACATGTACCAGAGGTTTATAATTTAAGTTTAGCTATCTGGCAATATACATCCAGGAATCGATGTCAATTGTATCCTGGAACCCTTTCAGACGGGCTACAGCGTCTTTAAAACTTGCATGAACTTCGGCAGAGACAAGTTCAAACCTACTTCCTTCCACCTTCAGTATTCTTGAATCATACCCAATGTTACGGTATTCTTCAGCAAGTCGTATAGCGTACTCAGGAGTAATGAAACTCCCAACAATAATATTATACTTGTATTTGCTTTCCCATGCCAACCGTTCCTCATCAACTTTTCTTATAGAATCAAGTCTTGCATTTTCAAGAGCCAATAACCGATCCTGTACCCTCATAATTGAATCGGCAACCCTTATACTATCCTGCTTAGCTTGCAATAAAGCTACAGTATTATCCTTTTTGCCAAACAACCCTTTGCTCTTTAGAAATTTACAAGAGGGAAGAGCAAATAAAAGGGTAACTAAAACAATTGCTGATAAATGTCTCATATTAAAATAATTAATATTATGAATACCTGATAATTGAAAGTTAATTTGGTTAAACAATCAAAGATACAAATTATTGAATACCAAACCAAATGATATTATTATACCTCCTGGATATTAAAATACTGCTAATTTTGTATATTCGGCATATGAAAATTATTACAATCACTAAAACTGAGTAGATGAAATCCTTAATCCAATTTTTCGAAGAAAGCGTTGAAAAATTTAGCAATAATGTTTATCTGTGGGAAAAACCTAATGAAAAATATGAAGGTACTACCTATGGTGAAACCAGAAAACAGGTCTGCGAATTTGCATCCGGACTTATAAAACTCGGAATAAAAAAAGGGGACAGACTATGCCTCATTTCTGAAGGACGTAACAGTTGGGTCATCGGAGAAATGGGAATTCTATATGCAGGAGCAATAAATGTCCCTTTGTCTGTAAAACTAAACCCTGATGAGATAAAATTCAGGATTAAGCATTCCGGGGCAAAGATGATTCTTCTCTCTGCAATTCAGGCTCAGAAGTTTAAAGAGATTATCAAAGAATGCTCAACTATAGAAAAAATAATCTGTTTCGACACACAGGAAGAATACACCAAAAATGAGATACATTTTAATGAAGTGAGAAAGATGGGTAGAGAATGGCTGGATTCAGTTGAAAATCTGGCAAAATTTGAAGTTTTATATAAAAGCCTTACTCCTGATGATTTTGCGAATATCTGCTACACCTCAGGAACTACAGCCGACCCTAAGGGTATCATTCTAACACATGGTAATTACGTATCAAATGTTTACCAGGCCTATAGTCTGATGGATATTCCTTCATTTTATAAAACGCTCCTGATTCTGCCATGGGACCACTCTTTTGGTCATACATGCGGAATATTTGCCTTTATGGGAAAGGGTGCAAGTATTGCTTCAGTCAAAACAGGAAAAACGCCTATGGAGACTCTACGTAATCTCCCATCATGTCTGAAAGAAATTAAACCAAACTTGCTCATGAGCGTACCTGCCATAGCTAAAAATTTCAGACAAAACATTGAAAAAGGAATCAAAGAGAAAGGGAAAATTATTGAAATACTCTTCAATCATGCCGTTAAAATCTCCTATTCCTATAATAAAGAAGGCTGGAATAGAGCGAGAGGGTTACAGAGACTGAAAAAACCCCTCTTAAATCTTTATGACAAGCTCATATTCAGCAAAATACGTGATGGATATGGTGGGGAACTCGACTTTTTTATTGGAGGCGGGGCACTTCTTGAAATTGAACTTCAAAGGTTTTTCTATGCTCTGGGAATTCCAATGTACCAGGGGTATGGCCTAAGTGAAGCCTCTCCGGTCATTTCTTCTAATTCAACAAGCAGACATAAACTAGGATCATCCGGAGTACTGGTAAATAATATGGATCTTAAAATATGTGACGATGATGGAAAAGAAGTTCCTATTGGACAAAAAGGTGAAATTGTTATTCGTGGTAGTAATGTAATGCATAGTTACTGGAAAAATGATGCAGCAACCAAAGAGACAATAAGAGATGGATGGTTATATACTGGCGATATGGGGTATATGAGTGAGGATGGATTTCTTTATGTTCTCGGTAGGTTTAAAAGCCTGCTCATTGCTGATGATGGAGAAAAATTCAGTCCCGAGGGTATTGAAGAAGCAATTTCCGAGCAATCGAAATACATCGATCAGTGTATGCTTTACAATAATCAAAAACCTTATACAGCGGCTCTGGTAGTGCCAAACCAACATGCCCTTAAGCTATATCTCGAAGAAAGGAACCTAACTGCTGACTCGGATGAGGGAAAACGTAGCGTTTTAACTTTGATAGAAAATGAAGTAAACGAATATCGGTCAAATGGTAAATATGGAAATATGTTTCCTCAGAGGTGGCTGCCTGTTGCAATAGGAATTCTGGAAGAAAGTTTCACTGAAGATAACGGACTCATGAACTCAACAATGAAAATTGTAAGAGGAAAAATAATGGACAAATATGGGGATTTATTTGACTATTTATATACCGTTGATGCCAAAATAATATTTAATGAAAGAAATACCAATGAGGTAGAAAAGATGAAACTTGGTTAACTTTCTTTTAAGTGTATATTGTACACTTATTAATGAAATGGACTGGGAATTTGCTTCAATCAGTCCCTATAGATTAAATTATCTAAACTACCAATCTGCTTTTAAATGGCAGAAATGTCATGAAATCAGCATGATGGACAATATATGCCTCTGTGGTTCTTTTAACCAGGTCACCTTCATGGGCATGTGCTGCAATAATATGACAAACTTCGGGTGGCAAACCACATTCCTCAGCCAGAGATACACCTGAAAAAGGATGTCTTATATATTTCCCATAGTTTCCCTGAACAGCCATACCATCTTTATCAATCTCATATTCAAGCAATTTGCCAACATCTGCCAGAATAGCACCAGCAATCAATATGTCCATATTTACAGGCAAGTCATTCTCAAAGAATTCATTCATCTTTTCGCCACTTGCCCGGGCAATATGAACAACACATCTTTTATGAGACAGGAAACTCACTTTCAGATCCGGACCACAGAGGAGAGTGAACGGAATATTTTCAAGGTCATTTGCCTTAAGAACACTCCTTTCGAGGGCCAGCTCCCATGCCTTGGTGGTGTTCTCTCTGAGCGTTTTATCTTTTATCCACTCAAGTTCCGGCCATAATTGTTTAACCTGTTCTGTCATGTGAAAGAGTTTAAGTTATTTAAGTCTGGCAATAATTGCATCAGTCATCTGGAGTGTAGAAGCGGAACCATTTCCGATAACCTCCTGTCTGCCAGGCATCTTCATCATATCGTATGTTCTGGTAACACCTTCCTCAATAACTTCAGCAATAGCCTTTCGTATTTTTAAAGATATCTTCTTCTCATTAATATAATCAAGCATCATACATGCTGATTCTATCATTGCAATAGGGTTTACAATTGAAATTTCGTAATCAGCGTATTTTGGTGCTGATCCATGGGTTGGTTCAAATACTGCAATATTATCAGAAGAAAACTGAGCGCTGCATGCAAATCCTAATCCACCAATTAGTCCGGCAAAAGCATCAGATACTATATCACCGAACATATTTCCTGCAACAATTACACCATACACCTCAGGATTCTTGGTAAGCCACATCATTTGAGCATCAATATTCGTATTCAGAAGCTTAATCTCCGGAAAAGAATTCTTCTGGATATCTTTGGCAAGTTTCCACATAAGCCCAGAGGTTTCTCTGATCACATTGGGTTTCTCACAAACAGTTACCGATTTATATCCAAACTTTCTGGCATGTTCAAATGCGGCCAAAAGTATCCTGGTAGTTGCTTTCTTCGTAAATATCCTGGTTGATATTGAAAGCTCATCAACAGGCACTTTCCCAAAGTTCGCAGCAAACTTTGGATGAGTCATCAGTGCCTGATAAACCTGGGAAGGAGGATTTGTCCATTCAACACCTGAATAAAGGCCTTCAGTGTTCTGGCGGAATATTACCACATCAACAAGGGGTTCATCAATAGTATTGCCTTTCCCTCTTCTTACAAAGTTAAGAGGATTTCCCTTATACGATTTACATGGACGAATACATATATCCAGATTAAAGTGTTGCCTTAATCTGACAATGGGACTTGAGTAGGTAAATCCTTGCTCTTGAAGCTCAGGAAATAGCTCAGCTTTAGCTTCGTCATTGGGTTTTGATGTTATTGCACCAAAAAGAGCAACCTTATACTTCTCTATTAAATCAATCGTCCTCTGCGGCAATGGATTGCCCTCTTTGCACCAAAACTCCCAGCCTATATCCCCATGTAAATAATCTGCCTCAAATCCTGCAGCATCAAGTACCCTTATAGACTGTTCAAGTACTATAGCACCTATTCCATCACCTGGTAATGTTACAATTTTATGCTTTGCCATTTTACTGCATTGTAATATTGTATTGATAAGCTTTACGTAAAAATAGTCAAAATTTGACAGTGAAGCGCAATCATGAAAATACAATTTGTCATAAAGGAAAAAATTATACCTTTGTAGATAATTAGGGATCATAATTATAAGCATGAGCGTTCTGAGTCAATTAAATCCAGCACCAATCTGGGTCTACTTTGAAGAGATTTGTAAAATTCCTCGTATATCTAAGAATGAAGAGAAAATCAGACAGTATCTTCTGGATTTTGCGAAGAGAAACAACCTGGAGTCCAAAGAAGATAACGCTGGTAATATACTGATTATCAGACAAGCTAGTCTGGGAATGGAGAACAAAAAACCAGTTGTTCTGCAAAGTCATATGGATATGGTTGGAGAAAAAAATGCCGATTATCCGCATAACTGGAAAACAGATCCTATAATACCCATGATTGAAGATGGATGGGTAACTGCCTCCGGGACTACATTGGGCGCTGATGATGGTATTGGTATAGCATCTCAGATGGCAATTCTTACTGACAAGGATCTGAAAGCTGGTAGAATAGAATGCCTGTTCACCGTGGACGAAGAATCCGGAATGACAGGAGCAGTCAATCTTAACCCTGATTTTTTCAAAGGGAGAACACTCTTAAACCTTGATTCAGAAGATGAAGGAATTCTCTTTATTGGTTGCGCCGGTGGCATAGACTCTATTGCTACTTTGAATTATGAACCAAGTCCTGTTGAAAGTGATTCTTGTGCTTTCAAAATTTCTGTTACCGGCCTTCATGGAGGTCATTCGGGTGATGAGATACACAAAGGTTATGGTAACTCTGTTAAGATCATGAACAGATTGATTGAAAATATCTCAAATCAATTTAAAATATCAATCAGTAATTTTGATGGGGGCAATCTCAGAAATGCAATACCAAGAGAGGCTTTTTCAACAATAGTACTTCCCAATTCTGCCAAAGAAAAAATAAAGAACCAGATCAATGATGTTAACTCTATTCTTTTGGGTGAGTTTGGGGATATTGAGAAAGACCTGAATATCTCTGTCACTGAGATTTCACTACCTGCTTTCGTAATGGATCCGAAAAATCAGAAAAAGTTTATTGATGCTCTTACTTGTTGTCCTCATGGCGTTTTAGCCTGGTCGAAAGAGATGGATGACCTGGTTGAAACATCTACCAACCTTGCTTCTGCCAAATTCTGTGATAATAATACAATTAGAATAATAACCACTCAGAGAAGTTCTGTAGAATCATCAAAATTTGAAGCTGCTGCTATGGTTGAATCATGTATGAATCATGCCGGAGCTGAAGTGGTTCATTCTGATGGATATCCGGGATGGAATCCAAACCTTAATTCTGAAATCCTAAAAATTACCCGGCAATCATATCATGATCTTTTTGGGAAGGAACCGATGGTAAGAGCAATTCATGCAGGTCTTGAATGTGGTCTGATTAACGAAAAGATAAAAGGAATTGATATGATATCTTTCGGACCGACTATCAAAGGAGCTCATACACCCGAAGAGAAGATTGATATCAATACAACTCAGATGTTCTGGAATTTACTAATTGATGTTGTGACAAAAATGCCGCTTGAACAGTAAAAAATGTTAATAAAGTATTAAACGCTTTCCCTATTCTACCATTTCAAATTCCTCCTTCCCGGCACCGCAAATGGGACAGATATAATCATCAGGATTTTATTTTTCTTACTACATCAATTACTGTACCATCAACCCACTTAATTACAGCAACAATGACTTCCTCGAATTGAGGCTTCTGCGGTTTGCCACATATCTTTTCAGCCATATCCTTTAGTTCCGATATTGATATTATAGGAAGTCCGCTTCCCTCTATGCTGTCAATCAGATCCTGACGGAGTGGATTAATTGCAATTCCTCTTTCTGTTACAATTACATCTATTAATTCCCCAGGTCCGCAAAGAGTTGTAACATTATCAACAATCACAGGTATTCTGTCACGGAACAGAGGCAGAGGAAGAATAACATTCCGGGCATGCAGACAGTTCTGCCACCCCCCAATACCATGAAGAAGATATCCATCGGAATGTGTAACAACGTTACCATTGAAATTTAAGTCAACTTCAGTTGCTCCCAATATCATAATATCCATCATACTGGTCAGATTTCCCTTCGAATGATAATTATAAGCGTTGAAAACCGGATATTGTATATGATTTGGATTATTCTCAACCGACCTTACTGAATCCAGATCAAATGCCTGGGCATCCAGTATATATCCCATCTGTCCCTCCTCCAACATATTAACCATCTGTTTTGTACTTCCTCCAAAACCGAACTTCGATTTCCATCCCTTATTCTTAAGTACCTGTTGCACATACAAGGTAATGGCCAGTGATGTCCCTCCTGCTCCGGCCTGCATTGTTACTCCATCTCTTAATATTCCTGACTTTGCAAGAAAAGAGGCTGTCAGTTCTGCAATTAATAATCTATCAGGACTCTTTGTTATTTGTGTAGTGCCGGATACAATTTTTTCCGGAATTCCTATTTTATCAAGTATCACAACATAATCGACATAAATCCCTTCTATCTCCATCGGAAAACATGGAAAATCAATCAAATTATCTGTGACAACTATTACCTTATTGGCATACATATAATCAGCTTTTACATAACCAAGCACTCCGCATGCTGAACTACCTCCGGTGCCCTTTCCATTTCCAAAATAATCTGCTGTTGGTGCTGCAAGAACCGCAATATCAATCTTTACTTCACCATCCTGAATTGCCTGAACGCGACCGCCATGCGACCGAAGAACTGCAGTCCCTTTCATCCTGCCCTCAGAAACATACCGTCCCAGCGGACCGTTCATACTTCCCTCAATCCTGTTTATTGTTCCATCATCCAAATAATTGATCAACACATCATTACAAGGAAATGAAGCAGATGGAAACCATACCAGATCCTTTACTCCCATTGATGAAGCCAGCTCAAATATTTTATTGCTAATCAAATCGCCATTCCTAAGATGATGATGTGTAGAAATAGTCATCCCATCGCATAGGCCACATTTGCGAATAGCCTCTTCAAGTGACTTTACCACTTTATTGCCATCATTTGGATAATCGGCACAACTAGAGACAGGTGGAGAATACCTCTCCCCTTCAGGCTTATGTTTTCCAACTCCTTTAAAAGGTATAATTGGTTTACCATTTATCTCTAGAGGAACAAATCTGCCAGCCGCATTTTTTACAGTTTTAATAGCCATATCGTATTACTTGATACTTAATTATCGTCCTCCAGTATTTCATCGATCCACTTATCCGACAAAAGGCCCAACCGTATAGCGAGATCAATATTTTTTTGAGCACGTACAACGACAGGCTGATCAATCATTTTTGCCCCCAGGGCTACAACTCCCAACCCTTTAAGTTTTGCTGATTCATAAGCCCTCACAATTTTTTTTGACTTGTCAATTTCAGCTGTATCAGGAGCAAAACCTTTTCGAATTACCGGAATCTGCCTGGGATGAATACAACCCATGCCTTCAAAACCCAGAGCCTTTGACGATTTAACAGTTTCCATTAATGTCTCCAGGTCGTCAACATCGGAAAAGACTGAATCGATTGGTTGAATATATGCTGCTTTGGCTGCAACTACAAGTCTGGATCTGGCATATAAGGATTCCATTCCTTCTGCAGTCCTGGGGACACCAAGGTCTGCAGAAAAATCTTCCAGACCTATAGCTATCGCAACAATATTGGAAGAGGAACAGGCAATATTAAAAGAATTTTCAATACCCAAAGCACTTTCAATAATCGGCATCAAAAACACCTGATTTTTTATATTAAACTTCTCCCTTATATCAGATATCTTTTTTTCTACCTGCTTAATATAATCTACATTTTCACACTTGGGAATCAAAACAAGATTAACATTATGAGGAATAATAAAATCGAGATCTTCCAATCCGCACTCTCCCTGGTTTATTCTGACCATCCTTTCAGCACCATAGAAATTTACCTGACGCAAAGCATTTCTTACTAATAATCGTGCTTCTCCTTTCTTCTCAGGAGCAACGGAGTCTTCAAGATCCAGAATTATCCCATCAGCCGAATGCAATCCGGCATTAATCATCAAACCAGGTGAATTACCTGGTAAATAGAGTCGGGAGAAACGAAAACGGTCGTGAGTTGAGGAATATGCATTTTCCGAAATAAACTCAGGCAGATAGTCAAGATCTGTACTAATCAATTGTTTAACAGCATATTCCAATCGGGCAGCAATAACAAATGGAAGAGCGCCGGAATCATTAATAGTTACTGATGCTCCTTTGATTCCAAAAAAATTTAATATCTCAGAAGTAAGACTTTTTATTGAATTCCCATACAAAGCCTTCACCTTTGAAACCAAATCAATACTTATTCCCTCTTTATCTTTAAGCTCCAAAGTAACTTCACAATCAGATCTAACCTTTGGTCCTGTGTTACCTGAAGTAGCAATGAATGATTTCATTTTACCATTTATTAGGTTATTTCACTCAAATTTACGGAAATTTATCATCTTTATTTTCAGAAATTCATTCCTGAAACAAAAAATGATTAAGTAAGTAGGTATTAAAAAGGAAAATCGACGGGTGCTTCCATATCAGACTCGACATTAACAGGCTTCTTTGCTGCAACATGAACTGCATTACCATCAACGAAGATTGCTTTATACGGAATGGTAGGACAAGCATTCTCACAATGCCCACAACCTATACAGATATCCTCTGTAACTTCTGGAATTACAAGATTTCCTTCATAAGGTATCATATGGCAGGCTTTTGTCGGGCAGCTTTCTGAACATGCCCCACATGCTGTTTTTTCTGTCTTAACAATACAATTATCCTTAATAAATATTGCCTTGCCAATTTGGGTAAGCTTTTTAGCTTCAAGAACCAAGGGGTGCAAAGCATTAGTAGGACAAATCTCTGTACATATTGTGCAATTATATGTGCAGAAACTCTTATGATAATCCATTACAGGCTGCATAATACCTGCGATCCCATATTGAGTAAATGATGGCTTCAATACTTCATTTGGACAGGCATTTATACACAATGAACAAGCTGTACAATCCTTATTAAAATCTTCAATTCCAATTGCCCCGGGAGGACATACAGGGTAAGTTCGGTTTTCCTTGACTGTTGATTCCTTTTTAGGTTTTGGGGTAGATTTATCCTGACTATGTGAAACAGGTGTTAACCCAAAAAAAAGAAGAATAGAAGTGGCAATAACCTTTCTTTTATTCTCGTCAGTTTCATGAACCTTTTTTTTCAATTTCACAATACCGTAAGAAATTGCATTATCCTGGCAAATGTTAATACAATTAAAGCAATCAACACATCTTGTAATATCAATATCGTGGTTAAGAAAATCGATACATGAAGATTTGCATCTTACCGCACACCTTCCGCACCTCGTACAAGCAGATTCATCAAACTTTATTCTAAGAATTGAAATTTTAGATAGTAGTCCTAATAAAGTTCCAACAGGACAGATCATATTACAATACAACCTGCCTTTTGTAAAGGACATCACTCCTATCAGAATAAGAAATGCGACAGGAATAGAATAGGTAACGAGAGGAAATCCGGTAATTGGCAAATCACTAAGGGTATAGATGTCAAATTTACCAAGGATCCCGGCAAAAAAATTATTTATCAGTATAACTACCGGTTTAGCAAAATAGGTCATGTACCTGCCAAAAATACTATAAGGGTCAAGCAATGTGATCATATATATACCCCATGTTAAAGTGACTATGAGTGTCATAGCCAAGAGAGTATACCTAAGTATAGTAAAGGGCCTTTTAAATCCATACCTTCTGAATCTCTTTTTAAATCTACCTCCAATCCTGCTGAATAGATCCATTCCTATACCAAGCGGACACAAGAAGGAACAGTATGTACGGCCAGTTAGAAAGGTGAGGGCCAAAACAACAATAAAGCCGGCTCCGACTAAAGTTTCAAGATTGTAAAACTTTAATACAGAAGGTACAAACTGCAAATACAATAATATATTGATATATTCTGGTGGTATTAACGATTTAAAGTCGATAAACACCAAAACAAAACAGATTAAAACAAGAGTAGAAAAAATGATTCGTGTGCTTCTTAATAAAGATGACCTCATCAGAAATTACATTTTTATTCTTTTAATATCCAAAGATTCAAGGTTCATATTCCCCAATCCCATCTTATGTGCAATTGGAATATATTCAATCCTTTCAACAGGTATACCCAGCATCCTGGCTCCTGCTGCATCTCCGGCTACCCAGTCTGTAGTAATTATTTGTGACTTCATTGACACAACATCTTCTTTCGATACTCCCTGTGGACCATGTTTAACCATAACATTATAACAATCAATAACATTCAATGCAGGCTTCTTTTCAAATAACGCATAGTCAGCTATGCACTGATTCAAATCATTCGAATGCCAATACCCTCTGTCCCATACTAAACCCATTGCATTTTTTAAACAACAGGACATTCTTACTGAATTATGATCTTTAAGTATTGGAACATTGATAAATACATCTGTCTCAAGCAGTAGCTCATGAACCTTAGCACTTTTAAGTTTAATGCCTCCAGGGATATCGATCTGCTGGTAGTAACTTTCAGAGTTAGCCGGAACAACCTTTGCTTTAGCTGACTTTGAAGCCCTTTCAATGCCGGAATTTTTATAACAATTTACCCAGTTATCAATACTGTGGTCAAGTACATAAACCTCTTTAGCTCCTGCTTTAAAACAATGTTCAATAATCCTTTTTACAAGCAGTGGATTTGTATTTGCTGCAAGGTCCGGCATTACATCCCAACCCATATTAGGTTTTATCAACACCTTCTGTCCTTTTTGAACAAAACTAGCCATGCCTCCCAATTCCTGTATCCCCAGATCAAACATTGCTTCAGGATTACCTCCCATAACAGCAACCATATCGTATGTGGCAGCCGGAGATGCCTTAGTCCAAAGCTTTTCATATCCACCTAAACCAAAAGCTGCACCAGCAGCCATACTTGCACCAACTGATGATTTGAGAAAGTCCCTTCTTTTCATAGCCTGTTATTCTCGTTTATTCAAAAGATGATTGGATAAGAGGCGAAAAATACAATTTTTTTTTTATTATTCTGTAAGATTTGTAAATAGTATCTTAGCAAAAAATATTGGACCTTTGGGTTTTAATGAACTTTATTATTTTAAAATTGTTTTTATTAAACATTACCTCAACGTTTTAAGAGTATGAAAATTATCTGTTACGAATGTTTTTCTGGCATAAGCGGAGATATGAATCTTGGTGCGATGATCGATCTTGGTATCGATGAGTCTTTTCTAAATAATGAACTAAATAAACTTAAGCTCGAGGGATGGAAGCTTATAGTCGGTAAAGACCAGAGGCATGGGATTCAAGGGACTAAAGTCACTGTTAAGCAAACGAGACATGAGCATGTTCACAGGCACCTGTCAGATGTTGAAAAAATAATAAATGATTCTACACTTGACTATGAGACAAAGGAATTAAGCAAAAAAATATTCATGAAAGTTGCAACAGCTGAAGCTCTGGTTCATGGAATATCTATCGAAAAAGTACATTTTCATGAAGTCGGAGCTATTGATTCAATTATCGATATTGTTGGAGCGGCAATATGCTTTAATGCTTTAAAGGTTGACGGAGTACATGTATCTACTGTAGAACTTGGGAGTGGATTTGTTAACTGTACTCATGGAAAACTTCCTGTGCCGGCGCCTGCAACAGTAGAAATTATTAAAGGCATCCCGGTCAATATAGGTGGTGTCGACTTCGAAGCCACAACACCAACAGGAGCAGCAATTTTAGCTGCCCTGGGAACCGATTTTAGACCTGATCTACCTGTTCTTATTGAAAAAACAGCTTACGGTATCGGGCATAAAGAAAATCCTGCTGTTCCAAACCTTCTTAGAGTATTCCTTGGAGAGACAATTTCAAACTCAAAATCAGGACATGATGCACATCTGCTTGAATGTAATATTGATGACATGAATCCGGAATTTTTTGAATATATCTCCGATAAACTATTTAAAGCAGGGGTATCTGATGTCTATTTCTCTAATATTATGATGAAAAAAGGCAGACCAGGAATAGTACTCAGTGTCATTTGTGAAACAGAAATGACTGATACTGTAAAAAATATTATTTTCACTGAATCAACATCATTAGGCATCAGGGCATTCCCATTCAGAAAAGATACCCTGGTCAGAAAATTTGAGACTCTGCAAACCATTTATGGAGAAGTAACAATAAAACGGTCTTTTTATAAAGAAAATGAGGTGTCATTCAAGCCGGAATATGAAGATTGCAAACGAATAGCAGCTGAAAAAGGAATTCCGGTTAAAGAGGTATATAATAATATTATTGCAGCATTGATTAAAGGTTAAAGTGGAACCTGGATACACGACACACGACGCAAGGAAGAAAAAAAGAATTAAAAGTTTAAAAAAACATACATGACAGATAATAAATTAGCAAAGCTTGATTCGATACTGATTGATATCAACTCTTTTGCTGTTGCTTTTTCAGGTGGAGTTGATAGTTCCTACCTCTTGTATCGGGCTCATAAAGTTAGAAAATCAGGGATTGTTGCGATTACGATAAGAACACCATATATCCCTTCCCGTGAGATAAATGAGGCTATCGCATTTACAAAGAAATATGGTATTAAACACAAAATTCTGGATATCGCGTTTCCGGATATGATAAGAAATAACCTGGTTCAGAGATGCTATCTGTGTAAAAAAACACTTTTTACTGAACTATTGAACTTTGCCAGGGAAAACAATTATAAATATGTAGTTGATGGAACCAATTTTGATGATATCGGAGATTTCCGGCCTGGGATGAAAGCTTTGAAAGAGATGAGCATCAGAAGTCCTTTGATGGAATCAGGTCTGACTAAAAAAGATATAAGAGAGTTATCAAAGAAAGAAGGTCTGACTATATGGGATAAACCTGCCATGGCCTGCTTACTTACAAGAATTCCATACGATACTGAGATTGAGGAAAATACTCTCAGGATGATTGAAAAAGCGGAAACTATGCTGTTCGAAAGAGGTTATCCCGGGACCAGAGTCAGAATACATGGGGAAGTGGCAAGAATTGAATGTCTGCCGGAATATATTGAAAAGATATTTCAAAATCCTGGCAGAGAGGGGATTATAATTGGCATGAAAAAAATTGGATTCAGATATGTATCTTTGGACCTTGAAGGTTACAGGAAAGGTAAATCAAACCCTGAAAAAAACATATTATGAACATAAAGGAAGTTGAAAAACTACTTAATGATGTTAAAAATGGAGAAAAGGGCATTGAAGAGGCTCTTGATGTACTCAAAAATTTCCCGTATACCGATCTTGGTTTTGCCAAAATTGATAATCACCGCGAGATGCGAACTGGTTACCCTGAAATAATCTATTGTGCAGGAAAAACTATTGAGCAGGTAAAAGAGATTTTCAGAGTGATGGCTGAAAGGGAAAACAATGTTATAGGTACGAGGGCAGATCAGGAAATGTTCGATGCCGTTAAGAGTATATCACCTGATGCTGTCTATTACCCTATGGCCAGAATAATATCCCTGCAAAAGAAGAAACAAGAACCTCCGAAAAGCAGGATAGCTGTAATAACAGCCGGCACATCAGATATTCCCGTAGCTGAAGAAGCAGCCATCACAGCTGAACTACTGGGAAATAATGTATTAAGAATTTTCGATGCTGGCGTAGCCGGGATTCACAGACTTGTCGACAAACTACCTGAAATCAAAACCTGCAGAGTAATTATTGTAATAGCAGGTATGGAGGGCGCCCTGGCAAGTGTAGTCGGAGGACTTGTTGATAAGCCGGTTATTGCCGTTCCAACAAGCGTAGGTTATGGAGCAAGTTTCGGAGGTGTCTCAGCACTCCTGGCAATGCTGACAAGCTGTTCAACCGGCATTACCGTTGTGAATATTGATAATGGTTTCGGAGCAGGTTTTTCTGCAAGTATGATTAACAAAATGGAGTGATTTTTTTACAATGAAAGGGAAAATCTTAGTTTCCACGGCATACTTACCCCCGATTGAATATTTCGCCAAAGTTTCACAAGCAGATGAGATTCAGATTGAGGCAGAAGAGAACTTCCTGAAACAAACATACCGCAACAGATGTTATATCCTTTCCGCTCATGGAACACAACTTCTCACTGTACCTGTACATTCAGACAGCTACCATAAAACAAATATTAAAGATATCAAAATCGATTACTCCAAACGATGGCAACAGGTTCATTTGAGGGCTATGGTTGCATCATACAATTCATCACCTTTTTTTGAATACTATTTTGAAAACATTGAGAAGATAATTTCCAAAAATCATAAATTCCTTCTGGAACAGAACACAGAGCTTACCCTTTCAATTCTTAAAATGCTCAAAATTGAAAATAAAATTTTCTACTCCTCTGTTTTTAAGCCTGTCACCGATGAGGCAAATGATTTTAGGTATAAGATATCACCTAAGATAAACTCTCAGTTTGCTATAAAAAAATACCCTCAGGTGTTCAATAATATCGAACTATTTAATCCCGGTCTGAGTATTCTTGATCTGATTTTTAATATGGGCCCTGAGTCAGTTAATTATCTTTAACATATAAAAAGAGACTGCTTCAAATGAAACAGCCTCTCCTGTTTTGAGCGGGGTTTAGTCCTGTAAAAATATAACTGTTTGATAAGTAGCAAATAAGAAATTTATTTATTGTAAATATGGGTGTCTCTCCTTTGTCAATAACACTAATTCGGGAAATTACCTTCGGACTTCGACCGACATAGTCGGCTACGTCCGACGAAGTCGGTGAGCTCGTACCGTCTGAGCGGACTTGGTTTCTCACTTTTCCGCCTTCTGTTACTACTACTAATGACAACCTCTCATAAGTATAACATTATATAAAATGACTATCGGCTTTTGCACCCATAGTTCACTTTTTATTAATTTGCAATGTTCAGATATTTGTAACTTCATTGAAATTGATATTTTTAACGGGAATTACACCGGGAATGTAAAGTGTGCATAATCCCAGTTGAGTTTGCGTAACTGGGGGATGAAAAATAACGCGAGAACACAACCCCAATGAGGTTGATCCATGTTTTGTTTTTCAATATACTAATATACAACACTATGCATGTTTTTATCGTTTGGTTCCTACAGAGTTAAAATAGTACTATCTTATATTTCCCTTAGTTCTGAATGCTCCACTTGGAGAAATGTATCGTAAATTCTTAAAGAGGTTTCTATATCTGAAAGATTTTAAAGTAAGTTTTGAATAGTAGAAAAGTTGGGGCTAACAGACAGAATATGTTGAATAATTGAAATTGGGTGCAAAAGCCGATAGTCATTTTATATAATATTTATGCTGATTTAAAGTGTTCTTAACCATTGATTTGAGATTATCTGCCTGAATAACTGAAGATAAAAGGTCAAGAGTGCTGGAGATTCCTCGCTGACGCTACTACTAATGACAACATTTTATAAAATAAACATTATAAGGCACTTATCTTTTTATCCAAAAGACCTTTTATGCATATTGTTTTTATACCATAAATAGTATAAGTAAGATTTCTCTGTAATGTGCGAGGGAGATCCCTCACTTCGTTCGGGATGACAGGTTCTTTTAGGGTTACTTAGGAGGAGGGTAGCAGAGAGCGGGTACTTCCCGCTCTCTGCTACCCTCCTCCTCCCAATAAAATAAAGAGAACTGTCATTCCGAATGATCACGCAAAGCGTGAGAAATGAGGAATCTCCAACGTTTAAAACGAAATTAAAAAATTGTTCTATTGAACCTTTTATAACCCGACTTACATCAAACTCTTAATGATATTATTTTATTTGGTTTCCACCCCCTGTAAAATAATAAATTGTCATTCCGAAGCGCAGCGAGGAATCTCCTGAATTCAGCATGGAAATGACATAGAGAAGAATTGCATGAGTGGACACCTTTAATATATTGATTTAAATTTTGGGTGTCTTTCGCACAAAACAAGAAAAAAAGAGACTGCTCCAAACGAAACAGTCCCTTTTTAGGGAGTCATCAAAGTATCAAGAATCAAAATTTAAAGCCTGCAGTCATTGCAAATGTGTCTTTGTTGGTTTTAATAGTAACCGGTTCCAGGTATGAAGGATCATCGTACATATAATATTTACCTGAACTGGAAAGAGCGATGAAGCCCATATCGAAATAGAAATTCTGCTGTCTGATACCTATACCAAATGAGTAACTGTTATAATCCAGGTCTTTATTATCCGCATTCTGGTTAAATGCCTTTCCGTAATGACCGTAACCACCTCTCAGGTATATGATATTAAAACGAAACTCTACACCCAATTTAAGATTGGAAGCCGATTTGAACATGTCCCTAATATCACTGTTCTCATCAGCATAGCTTTGATTATCAATAGCATTACTGAACTGAGACATCCTATAATCAACAAACTCATAATCGGCACTAATAATAGCAAGCTTTTTAATCTGGTATGCCACACCTGCATTTAGTCTGAAAGGTGTAGTAAAAGTATACTTATAAGGTGTAGGGTTGTTGGTATGAAGATATTGATCAACACCATCCACCTTAGTGTCAAAGTTTGAAGTTAAATTATCGAAGTAATCTTCACTAATCCTGTAAATAATAGGTGAATGCAACGAAAGGCCTATTCTTAAAAATTCAACTGGTTTAATAATTGTTCCGAGCGATAAAGAATATCCTGTCCCGGTAGCTTCAAGATGGTCAGCATAAGTGAAATTCGTTAAATCATATACTACATTATCGACGTCGTCTTCGAGATGTTCATAATGACCAGTATATCTCAACGTACTAATACCCAGCGTTGCTCCAAAATAATATTTATTCGAATAATTGGCGCCAATTGAGAATGCATGCTCACCGGTAAAACCGAAATTTGAAATTTCCCTTCTAATTTTTTGTCCGTACACTGAAAAGGTTTCGCTTCCGTAATGTGAAAAAATTGTTCCATAAAGATCATTTGAGCCTGAAAGGGTATCAATCAGGCATGTCTGGTTTGCCGCCCAAGCATCATCAGGAATATTCATTTTAGTATAACCGTTTGCTCGCGAAACCCAATAATCAGCCATAGAGCTGTTGTTACTTATTCCGCTGATTGTAGTGTTTTCATTAAAATTATTTGTCTTATTAAAGGAATAGGCAACATTTAAACTCACAAGGCCTGTCTCATTCCCTGTCGAAATGAGGTTCGAAACTATTCCTATCTGGCTAAGGTTAAGTAGGTATTTGAAGTTCTTGGTACTTGAATTATTCCACAGTGAAGATGTATTATTATAAAACAGTTGTGGTGTAAAACTGAATTCAGATGATCTGTAAATACCTGTCCCTGCAGGATTAAGGCTGATAGAAGATAAATCACCACCAAGAGCTGTGAAAGCACCACCCATTGACATAAACCTGGCAGTTCCTCCATAAAACAACTGCGAATATCTCAACGCATCATCTACGTTCTGAGCAATAATCCCTGAAAACATAGAGAATACTACTACTATAATTAAATATATCTTCTTCATACGATTTCTTTTTTTTGTAAAACAATCCCTGCACTCCTATAAAAGAATGAACTAGTCTGATTAACAATTATTGTACTATACTACCTCCTGCTGCCAGATGAAGAACGAGATGATGATCCTGAGGAATGGCTTGATCCTCCACTTGAAGACGAACCTGAGGAATAGCTTGATCCTCCACTCGATGATGAACTTCTATATGAAGAGCCTGAGGAACTACTTGATCCACTTGGTGACGAACTCCTGTATGATGAACCCGAAGAAGATCCAGATCCGCTCCCTGTACTTCTTCTTGAAGGAACGGAATATTGTATCGATCTATTAGGTGTTGAAACAGATCTTTGTTGTACGCTGTTACCCGAAGAATTACTTCTAACATTACTTGACCTGTTTTGATAAGAGTTTTGATTTGAACGTGGACTAACAGTTCTGGTATTACTATTTTGCCCGCTATTATTATAAGTATTCCTGTTAGTTGCTGAACCAGCTTGATTTACAACTCTGCTATTATTATAAGAAGGCCTTGTACTCATTCGTGGATTACTATAACTCGGGGTATAGGTTCTGTTAGTGCTATTATATTCAGGTCTCACATTTGATGTATTTCTTTGTGTTGCTGTTTTAGTCCGTGCATCTGCTCCTTTAACAGGATCCTGGCTCAACTGTCTGTTTGAAGAAGATATTGCCTGTTGGGAATTGACATTGCCTGAACCGGTTCTCCTGGCATCAGCTGCAATTGACTGAGTCCCTGAAGAAGTTCTTCCTCCGATATCCGTTTGTCTTCCGGAAGAAAGAGATGGGTCCCTTCTTGATGAACTACCACCTGCGACATTATTATTCCATCGTGATGAAAGGGTACTTGGTCTTTCTCTTCTACCATAGGGCACAGATTGCTTTCTGGAATAAACAGAATAATATGGACTATAACCACCATAATAACCACCATAATAACCACCATAATAACCACCATAATAGTCATTGAACCCACCATAACCATAATATGGACTCCTATAGAATGGACTATAATAACTGTAATATGGGAATCCTCCATAACCATAACCCATACCATAACCCATGCCATAACCCATGCCATAACCCATACCATAACCCATACCATAACCGAATGAAGAGTAGCCCCCCCCATAATAGAACGGATCTCTCCAGTAAGGGTCAAAATAGTTACCGTGGAATCTGCTCAACCTGCCTGCATATGAGTAATTATCATAATAATCATATCCCCCGGCATAATTATTATTATTATTAATAACCTGGTTGTCATAATCTAAGGCATCCGAATACTCATCAGATATAAGAGTATCAGCTACATAAATATTATCATAGTAGTTATCTGCCTGTAATGATTCTTCCAAAACCCGCTCATTAACAGGTGGAAGATTGTTAACAACCGGTTTATCAGAAGCTAAATAGTAAAGATCATCATACTCCGCCCCGGTATAAAGCCTTGATGTACATGAGCCCAGCGCTAAAAGGACAAGAACTAATATGTATGGTAATGCTTTCATTTAAAATTTCCCCCTTAGTTTTCATATTAACATGCAAATATTATACCAAAGAAACAAAATATTGATTTAACTTTTCAAAATAAAAAATATAATATCTTTTCTAATTTACAAAATAGGGAGAACCTTTCTAACCTGCATTATTCATGCAGAAGATAAAAGACACAAGTAAAAAGATAAAAGTCAGGCATTTGCAAACTTTTTTTAACTATCTTTTTGTATAAATGATTTTTATGATTGTTTTTTATAATGTTTTGAACCTTTTGTCTTTAGCCTTTTGTCTTTTGTCTTTTTTATGATATAACTGAAGTTTTTATTTATTTTTACGCAATCTATTTCTTTAATACTACTAAAAACAAATACCATACCAGAAAAATGACTAAGTTTTTAACAAACAGGGAGGAAAATTACTCACAATGGTATAATGATTTGGTTATCAAGGCCGATCTGGCAGAAAACTCCGCTGTAAGAGGATGCATGGTAATCAAACCTTATGGGTACGCCATATGGGAAAAGATACAAGCTGAACTCGACAGGCTATTCAAAGCAACCGGACATGTCAACGCATATTTCCCATTATTTATTCCAAAATCGTTCTTCAGCAAAGAGGCAGCTCATGTTAAGGGCTTTGCAAAAGAATGTGCAGTAGTTACTCATTACCGGCTTAAAAATGATGAAAATGGAAAGGGTGTTGTAGTTGATCCTACTGCGAAACTTGAGGAAGAACTAATCATACGACCAACTTCAGAAACCATAATCTGGCATTCGTACAGAAACTGGATTAAATCCTACAGAGACTTACCCATTCTTATTAACCAATGGGCAAATGTTGTAAGATGGGAAATGAGGACAAGGCTATTCCTCAGGACTACTGAATTTCTCTGGCAAGAAGGCCATACAGCTCATGCAACACGCGAAGAGGCAATTGAAGAGAGTGAGAAAATGATTAATCTTTATGCAGGTTTTGCTGAAAATTCAATGGCACTACCTGTGATTATGGGTCATAAAAGTGAAAATGAACGTTTTGCAGGTGCGCTCGATACTTTTGCCATTGAAGCACTTATGCAGGATGGTAAAGCTCTCCAGACCGGGACAAGCCATTTTCTCGGACAGAATTTTGCAAAAGCTTTTGATGTTCAGTTTACAGATAAAACCGGGAAACTTGATTATGTGTGGGCTACTTCATGGGGTGTATCTACCAGGCTCATGGGAGCAATAATTATGGGTCATGCTGATAATCACGGACTTGTTCTACCTCCAAAACTTGCCCCTATACAAGTTGTAATTATCCCAATATTTAAAACCAATGAGCAGCTGAATATTTTGTCTGAGACTGCTGGTAAAATTAAGGCAGATCTGGAAGCTATTGGTATATCGGTGAAATATGATGACAGGGACAACAACAAGCCGGGATGGAAATTTGCTGATTATGAGCTAAAAGGAGTTCCGGTACGCCTTGCTATTGGACCACGGGACCTTGAAAACCTTACTATTGAAGTTGCCCGTAGAGACAACCTTACTAAAGAGACTATCTCAATCGATAAAATCAATGAACATATTCCAAAACTCCTTGATGATATTCAAACTAATATATTCAATAAGGCTCTTAATTTCAGAAAAGAAAATACTTTTTATATCAATAATTGGGATGATTTTCTGAATACTCTTGAAAATAAAGGGGGGTTTATTATGGCTCATTGGGACGGTACCGCTGAAACCGAGGAAAAAATTAAAGAGGAGTCAAAAGCTACAATCAGGTGTATCCCGTTCAATAGCCCTGAAGAAGAAGGAAAATGTGTTTATTCAGGAAAGCCCTCTAAGAGAAGAGTGCTTTTTGCAATATCTTACTAATTAGCCACTTATAATAAATATGGAAATTCAAAAGAGTTCTCCTGTTTTAATTATCCTTAATAATTAGTATTTTAGAAGCGAGAATCTAAAATTAATACAGCTCTTATCATGCCAGATCTGAATGAAAAGAAAGTGGCTATAATAGGATCTCTCAAAGAGAAATCCTCACTCAAACAAAGGGTATTTGACAATACTTTTGAATCATTCACCATACTCAAGGATGTTCTGAAAAATTTATCTAAAGAAATAAATACAAATTTAACCGACCTCGATCCACGTATAAGATTGGAATATACTGACAGAAGTAACTTTGATGCTCAACTAAAAGTTGCTTCAGATCTTTTACTATTCAGTATGCATTCTAATATTTTTCAATTCGACAGGGAGCACCCCGCATGGAAGACTCCCTGTCAGGCGGAAGCAAAAATTCAACATTCCAGGGTCATAACCGGTAAACGGCTTGGATTTCAGTTTAATTCTGATGATGTATTGAACAGCAATCCTGATGAAACCTGATGTGTTACGATAATAAAAAACAAAGAAGATCGTTATGGCCTCTGATTTCTTTGGCACTTCTGTTTTTTTGCATCAATGTCTATCCTCAGAATAGATCAGGAAATGACACAATATTAAAAATATCACCTGACATATTCTTTCGAAACAAAGACAGCATTTCTATCTTTTCAAAAAATCACGTGAATAGACCCCCCGCCTCCTTGATTCCTGTAAAAATCAATAAGAGAAATAAGGAAATCGTGTTCTTCGACTCCCTAAAATCGAGGGCATCTAAAAACATTATATCCAAGCAATTATATGATTTAATAATAGTATCTAGAAAAACACCTGATAACAAAAGGATCACAGGTACCAGTGATGCAGATTTCATTGAGTATTCAGGTAAAAAAATCCGAAGTATTGAGATTCAAAGGCTTGACGTTTTCGGAGTAAATATTAAAAATCCTGGTTTAGTTAATCCTAAAAAAATAGAAAGAATTTTTAACAAAACACATGTAAATACAAATGAAGCAATTATTAGAAAGAACCTTCTTATTGCTGAAGGAGATACAATCTCTCCGTTGACCCTAAGTGATAATGAAAGGATATTAAGGCAGCTTCCCTATATTGATGATGCCAGAATCATTATTTTACCATCTTCAGATGATGAAGTAGACATTGTAGTTCTTACTAAGGATGTTTATTCATTAGGGGGCACATACAGCTTTAATGGATTAAAAGAGGGGACTATTTCAGTTTTTGAGAAAAATATTATAGGCTTGGGACAGGAAGTTGGTTTTGAAATCCCTTATGACATCGAGGCCCCTGATTCACCAGGCTTTGGAGCTCACTATCTAATTAATAATATCGGAAAATCATTCATTAACCTGAAAATCTCCTATCTGGAGGGAATAGGAGATAAAACCTATGGATTCAGCCTTAGGCGTAAGCTTATAAGTACAGAAACAAAATATGCCGGGGGAATATCTGTTTATCAAATGTATACAACAGAAGATCTTGACATCTTGCCTGTCCCTGAGCCCCTAAAATATAATCTGCAGGATTATTGGCTTACCAGGTCATTTTTACTTAGCAGGGAATCACGATCCCGAATTATTGTTGGGGCTCGTTATACAAATAATAATGTATTTGAACGACCAGTTATTCTCCCCAATTCACATTACTTCCTGGAAAGGTATAAGTTATTTCTTGGTTCAGTAGCCTTTTCAATCCAGAAGTATTATAAAACAAATCTAATTTATAACTACGGACGTACTGAGGATATTCCTTATGGTGGATTATTTAAGGCTACAATAGGAAAAGAGTTCAATGAATATAAGGAAAGAAGATATTTATCTACTGAAATATCTTTTGGTAAATCCAGCGAAGACCTTGGCTATTTCTATGCCTCAGCTGGTTTATCAACATTCTTTAATGAAACCAAAACTGAGCAGGGGCTTTTATCATTGAAGTTGAATTATTTCTCCAACCTCCTTAGATTGAGAAACAACACTATCAGAAACTTTGTTTATATTGATTATACCAGAGGCTTTGACAGGTATTCTGATGAATATTTACTCTTCAACAGAGACAATGGTTTTTCCGGGTTTAAAAATGATTCAATTAACGGAACCAAGAGATTATCAGTAAGCCTTGAATCAGTAATCTTTTCGCCGATAAATTTTTATGATTTTAAATTCGCCTTTTTCGGATTTACTGACTTTACATTTCTTTGTGGCTCAAATGAATTATTCAGACAGGGGAATACACTTTCCGGGATTGGATTAGGTGTAAGAATCAGAAATAATAACCTGGTATTTAATACTTTCCAGGTGAGATTTGGATTCTTTCCAAATCTACCAATTTACTCTCAAATCAACCATCTTACTATATCAGGGGAACAACTTCTTAAACCAAATAATTTCAATCCTGGTCCCCCATCTGTGATGTCATATAGATAATGAACAAAACTAACTTAAATATGCTAAATGAGTTTAAACAATTTATCAATAAAAACAACCTGATAAAACCAGGCGATAGGATATTACTTGCTGTCAGTGGTGGCATCGACTCAATGGTCATGACTCATCTTTTCCTCCAATTGAGTAATGAAATTGGTATAGCTCATTGTAACTTCTCCTTAAGAGGCAGAGAGTCTGACAAAGATGAAGAAATGGTACTCAAATATGCTTCTGATAATGATATCTCGTTTTATTCCAAACGTTTTGATACAAAAACATTTGCAAAAGAGAATGGATTATCAGTACAAATGGCTGCCAGGGAATTAAGATACAAGTGGTTTGAAGAGATTAGAAATGATAACAACTACGATACTATTGCTGTTGCCCATAACCTCAGTGATAATATTGAAACGCTGTTAATAAATCTTACGAGAGGAACCGGAATTGCAGGTTTAACAGGCATGAGACCAGTCAATAACAAAATAATAAGACCATTGCTATTTGCATCTCGCAAGAAAATTACAGATTATTGCCAACAGTATCAGGTTCTCTTTCGCGAAGATGAATCTAATGCTGATACAAAATATATGAGAAATAAAATACGCCATCATATTTTACCAGTACTTAAAGATATAAATCCTTCAATTGAATCCACACTTAATGAGACAGCCGAAAGGTTCACTGGCATTAATGAGATAGTATCTGAGTATATTTCAGATTTAAGAGAAAGAGTATCAGACCAAAAAGCTGAATTTATCACAATTAATATCAACCTGTTGAAAGAATATTTACATAACAAAACTGTTTTGTTTGAACTATTCAGACCCTTCAATATTACAAATGTGCAATTAAACGATTTGATCCAGGTTATTAAAGGAAAAACAGGCGGTCAAATCTTTACTGATACTCACAGGATCATTAAAAACAGAAAAGAGATATTAGTTACAAATGAAACTATTAGAGATGAGAATAAATATATAATTAAAACCATCAAAGGATTAATAAAGGTTCCAGGAATAATTTCAGCAAATGTTGTTGATATTTCAGATAAGTACATAATCCCCCATGAATCATTTGTGGCATGCATTGATTATGAAAAAATACAATTTCCCTTAATAATACGAAAATGGAAAGCTGGCGATCACTTCTACCCCCTTGGAATGAATAAGAAGAAAAAGCTAAGTGACTATTTTATCGATAAAAAATATTCTATACTTGATAAGGAAAATCAAATTATCATTGAATCAAATGGTGAAATTGTATGGATCGTTGGTGACAGAATCGATAACAGATTCAGAATAACAAACTCAACAATTAAAGCACTGATAATAAAATCCTTACTTTAGTGCAGAACGTTCCCCATGAATACCTTTATCGATTAGTATCAAATCGGCCATAGCAATAGCGGAGGCAGCCTCAACAATTACCGGCATCCTTAAAGCAATGCAGGTATCATGTCTACCCTTTACCAAAAGAGTTGTTATCTTATCCTTATCAAAATTAAGGGTCTCCTGCTCTACACCAGTTGATGATGTTGGCTTGACAACCACCCTGAAAGATATTTCATTACCATTTGTTATACCTCCATTTATCCCCCCGGCATTATTTGTAGCTGTTTTACCTTTCCTATTAACAAAAGAATCATTATGTTCAGACCCTTTCATTGATGCAGCAGCAAAACCAACACCAAATTCAATTCCTTTAATCGCCGGAATTGAAAAGATAATATGACTCACAGCAGATTCAAAGGAGTAGAAAAATGGTTCACCAATAGCTATTGGTGGATTTTTCACCCTGCATTCAATAATTCCTCCAATCGAATCGTTCAAAGAAATAGCTTCATTTACTGCCTCATCAACATTCTCTGAGCCCCCTGCAGAGATAAGATTGGCTGAAATAATAGCTGATTTGGCTATTTTTTTTGCAATAACCCCGGCAGCAACAAGTCCCCATGTAATTCTACCAGAAAAATGACCGCTTCCACGCATATCTGAGAAACCTGAGTACTTTATCTTTGAAACAAAATCGGCATGACCTGGACGTGGAACATGTCTGAACTCATCGTAATAAGTAGAGATCTTATCTTTGTTTCTTGTCATAATTGTAATTGGAGCACCTGTTGTTACACCTTCAAACACTCCGCTTAATATTTCAGGCATGTCTGGTTCTTTCCGTTTGGTAGTACCTATGCTACCGCTCTGCCTCCTTTTAAGATCCGTCATGAAGTCATCAGGACTAACTGTCAAACCGGAAGGGCACCCATCAATGATTACACCAATTGCCGGGCCATGTGATTCACCAAAAAGTGATACTCTGAAAATAACTCCAAAGGAATTCATATGCTTATCTTTTTATCTCTGAACTGTTTATAAAAATCTAAAACCTCAACTACAGGCATCTTTTTAAAACTTGCTTTTCCAATACCTTCCGTGAAGATAAAGTGAATATCTGTACCGCTTTTCTTTTTATCGTGAAGTATTAACTGCTCAATCTGATCATCAGGAATACTATGTCCTTTAAGAAGGCCAAACCTCTTAAGAAGATTAATAATCCTAACCTTCTCTTCCAGTTTGGTGAATCCTTTTTCAAAAGAAAAATCAGTTGCTATTTCCATTCCTGCTGCCACAGCAAAACCATGTTCAATGTTCATCTGCATCTCTATCGCATGTCCGTAGGTATGTCCGAAATTAAGAATCCGCCTTAGGCCTGTTTCCTTTTCATCTTCAGTAACCACGGATGCTTTGAATCTTACTGATTTAGTTACAAGAGTTGATAATAAGTCAATGTCCCTGTTTAATATTTCTTTATAACTCCTTTCGATCAGGTCGAATAATTCCCTGTCACCAATAATAGCTGTTTTAATCAGTTCAGCCAGACCCGAAAGATACTCTTGTTCACTAAGGGTAAGCAACATAGACGGATCGCATATCACAAACTCCGGTTGCCGGATAATTCCCAGAATATTTTTCGTACCACCCAGGTTAACACCATTCTTTCCTCCTGTGCTGGCATCGACCTGTGATAATAATGTGGATGATACATACCCGCACCTGATACCCCGCAAATAAATTGAGGCAACAAAACCTGCCAAATCACTAACAACACCACCTCCAATAGCAAGTATAAACCCAGAGCGATCAATTCCTGATATAAGAAGCTTTTTGGCAAGACTTTCAACTACTTCGATTTTTTTACTCTCTTCTCCGGGAGAAACGGTGAGAACAGGAACATCAGGGAATCTGTCTCCATAAATCGATTTTACATTTTCGTCAGTAATAATAACTACATCTTCGTTGGGAATTAGCCTGGTTACTGATTCCCAATTTTCTCCAATCAGTATTTCAGATTTATATCCTGGGGTATTAATGGTGATCTTTTCCACTTAAATAAAATAATAGGTTGCAAAAATAAAAAATCAATAGCTAATTCAACTATATTGCTCAAAAATGTGGTATTTACAACACTTTCTCGCTTAGTTCAAGCCATTTCATCTCCTTATCATCCAATATATTTACAATTTCCCCATGCCTTTTTGATTTAGAATATAGTTCATCCGGATTTAATAACCCCTTCACCATCTCAGTTTCAATAATGGATTTTTCCATCTCAAGATTTTGTATTTCAATTGTAAGGGCTTCAAATTCACGTTTCTCTTTAAATGATAACCCTTGTTTTCGCTCCTTCTTTTCTGTATTAACCGGACCTAATTCGGAAGTAGAAGGTTTTGCAGGTTTTCCTGTAGTCAACTGTTTTTCTGCTTCCTGTTGTTTTGACCTAAGTTGAGTATAGTTACCAGGAAAGTCCTTTATGATACCATTATCTTTAAACTCAAAAATATGATCTACTACTTTATCCATAAAATATCTATCATGAGATACTACAATAACACAACCACGAAAGCCCGCCAAATACTCTTCCAGAACATTAAGAGTTAAAATATCCAGATCATTTGTTGGCTCATCAAGAATAAGAAAATTAGGATTCTTCATTAGAACAGTCAAAAGGTATAGCCGTCTTTTCTCGCCACCAGATAGTTTCCTGATCAAAGTATACTGCTTCTCAGGTGGAAACAGAAAATATTGCATGAACTGTGTTATTGAAAGAACCTTCCCATCGCTAACCCTTACTCCTTCTGCAATATTTTTTACCGCATCAATCACAGTCATATCATCATCAAATTCAATACCTTGTTGTCTGTAATAACCAAAGACAATAGTTTCTCCCCTATCTACAGTTCCATTGTCAGGTTCAGACAGACCGGCAATAATATTCAATAGTGTTGTTTTACCGGTACCATTACGTCCAATAAGCCCTGCTTTTTCAAACCTGTTAAATCGATATGTAAAGTCTTTGATCACCACATTATCTCCGTATGACTTATTGATATCTTTCATATCAAGGATCTTTTTACCCATCCTTGAAATGTTAACGTTTATATTGATACTCTTTTCTTCAGGCCTGTTTGCTGCCTTTTCTTTCAGATCATAGAATGACTCAACTCTCGATTTAGCTTTATGCCGTCTTGCTT
>Ga0307377_10001245_pt1 | contig 33211 bp, 25 predicted proteins | sample TR3MG_FD_202535 | JGI IMG/M metagenome (GOLD analysis project Ga0307377, IMG submission 202535) | Soil microbial communities from Risofladan, Vaasa, Finland - TR-3 | ecosystem: Environmental > Terrestrial > Soil > Coastal area > Acid sulfate soil | place: Finland: Risofladan, Vaasa | collected... | reverse complement strand
AGACCTTCGATGATTTGTTCTTGTTGTACATGTTGTTGTAGCACTTTGAATAAAATAGTAACAAGTAGAAAAATGGATTTAGTGAAAAAATCTCCTTTTATCATAACTTTTAACAAGGCATTTTGTTTATTATGTGGAGAATGTATTCAAAGATGCCAATTCAAAGTTTTTTCATTGTTAAATAACGAAATGAATTTGGATTATTCAATATGTCATGGATGCGGTTTATGTATTGGTGTTTGTGAATCTGAAGCCCTTACATTATCAAAAAGGGAAGTATAATTTAAAATAAGCACTTTGTTTTTATACATTAGTAGAGAACGAAATATTGGTTTGATAAGTTTGATAGAAGATGAAGATCCCTTCAAGAATTTGCCTTTTGAAGGCAAAATAAAAATAATGAGTGAGATGACCGAGAAAGAAATAAGTGATGGTATCGAACAAATAAAATTCATTTGTAAAGATTATTGTGGAAAATGCCCTAGTTACTTAGGAACAGGAGAAAATAAACTTGCATTTTGTTCAATAGGTAAAGGTTCACAGATAAAAGAAAAGAAAGGTTGTCTTTGTAAACAATGCCCCGTTACCAAAATGATGAGTCTTAGATGGGAATATTATTGCATAGAAAGTAGTGCAGTGGAGCAATCGAATGCTGAAAAATAATTACTATTTTGCTATTTTTTTCTTCAAGTTTAACTGATATATTATCTATTATTCTTTTTGAAGGACATATTGCATGTAAATCAAGGTACCATCTGAAAATTCTTGATAGCGTTTCGATCCTTTTGTGCTTGAAAATTCTTCTGTAAGACCATGAATTATTTTCGGTGCTTTCTCTTTCATCAACTTATGTCTTCTTTCAGAATCTAAATCAAGTGCTTTGACAACATTTTGTATAATGTTCTCTTCTTTTAGTATTTTAAAACCTGCTTTTCTAAATTGCTCTCGAAGAATTTCATTTTGCTCTTCAGTTCGAATATCTGCGAATAAAAGATAACCTTTCAGTCGAAGAACTCGATAAGCTTCTGAAACAAAAGCTTCAAAATCATTATAACTCCTTGATGATTCAACATTTACAATCGCATCAAATGAATGATCTTCAAATTCTATTTTTTGAGCATTTCCAACCACAAAAGAAAGCCCAGGTAATTTATGATAGTTACTATTAAATTTTATAACTTCTTTTGACATATCTAAACCAATGTAAGATTTAGGTTTAAGATAACGAGTTATATAGGAAGCTCCACCGCCTCGACCACAACCAATCTCAAGAACATCTTTGTTTTTTAAATCAACTTCTTCAACCGTTGAGTGATACAGCTGAAGGCAATACCGTTCTTTCTTATCTTTTTCATCTAATTGTAGATGAATTTTGTTTAGATCAAGATATTCATATCCATAATTGAGAAATACTACTTCAGATCCTTCATACCTATTAATAATTATTCGGTGCATAATTCGCCATAAAATTCTTTTCATTCCCATTGATGCCTTAAGATAATAAGTTACTATATTTCTCATCGGTACACACTCATGTTAATCAAAAAATTATCTTCTTTCAACAACCGAAAATAAAAATCGTTTGTTTACTTATGTTGGTAGTTGTCTTAATAAAACATTTCAAATATTTTATTAAGTGAGTAGAAATTTTTTCCCAAATATGCTATTTTCAGGTAAGAAATCCAACTTTAAAACCAAAATAATAATTGAGATAACAGAATAGTAAATATAACTTGTTAAATACAAATAAGAAATAAATTTCGCTTAAATTAAATTAGAGTTGTGATTGTAAAATAACTGAAAAGAAGAGCTTCATGGAAAGAAAATTTTGTTGCTCAAACTTATTATCTTATGAGAGGTTCAGTAAATTATACACTATTGGTATATTTGGCTGGGATGGGATTTCTAGGATCAATATTTATCGCGCCAAATTTGGATATCAGTTTTAGATGGGGAGTGTTGCAGGCTATTGGACTCGCAGGATTATTTACAATGTTATTCATACACATGCCACAAATCGTGCGATATCTCATTAGTTTAACAACATTAGCGGTATTTCAAAATATTTCAGCATATACTGTGAAAATAAATTCCACAATTATAGTTATCAGTGATTGGATGTTTCAAGATTCACACGGAGGATTTATTGGTGGAATAATTTGGGGAGCAATGATGTTATTATCAACAGCAGTAGTGGATGATTTTCGAAAAAATAATATTAGTCAAATCTTAGTTTCAGGAATAATACTTACTGCTTTTGGAACTCTAATACAACTCATGTGGCAATATACTTCTACTCCTGAATTTGGTGGAATATCGAAAGAACGAATGACACCTGCATATGTAATGTTATCAATTGGACTTGCAGCCATACTCTTCTGGATAATTTGGTTCATCTATGATAAAAAACAATGGACAAAGAATAAGAGCTACATTCTAGAACCATATGGAAAGAATTCCTTCTTCATGTATATTATACATCCCTTGATATTCTTTATACTCATATTGATTTTCACTAGGGAAGCACATGTAGCAGTAATTTTTGTAGCAGGAGTATTGAATGTAATCCTTCTCTGGGCACTTTCATTGATTATGGATAAAAAGAAGGTATATATAATAATCTGATGTTAGAAAATGGCCTTTAAAGAGAATTAGCTTTAATAATCCATTCAACATCTACAATGATAGTGATATCATATATGAGCAGATCAACTGATACCTATATTGGAAGAGATGGCAAAATCGATGAACAAGCACTGACAGCTTATTTTACTCGCGCAGGAAAAATACCACAAGGCGAAATAAAAATTGTAGTGCATAATTTGATTACTTTAGTTAATTCAGGATTCTTGAAGAAAGATAGAGTAAGTATAATAGTACATAATATTGTCAACGATGCTAAATTCAGAGCAAAGTTCATTAAAGATCCAAAGAAAGCAATTGAAGAAGCAAATCCACAACCATCTCCATAAAATAACTTATTTCATTGATTGTTCTTTTTTCACTTTTTTTCTTCAAATATTATGGTCTTAAACCAAAACACTACCCAGCTATTTTAACTTATATTAAGAAATGCCAGCAACTACAAAACAAATCATTTAACATTGTTTTTATGATTAACTTCTTTTATTGGGACAAGGAAAATAAATTCGATGAGATGATTAATGAATATTCATCTGTTGGTGTCAATTGGTTTGTTCACTGCTTTCATCCATGGGAAAGTAATTTTGATACTTATAACCAATTAGTCAAAAATCCTCCATGGAACTATATAGATTCTATTTTTTTATTGAGTGAGTTGAATTAATTTTTGTGAACTTATTTATAATCCCCTATGTGCTGCTATTTCACCAATTTCAGTAGAATTTGCAAAAAAACTTGGATGTATACACCAAGAAGAATATCAATCACCCATTTTAGAATAAAAAAGATAATGAAGATTCAAATAAAAGATATTACAAAAGGTTTATTTCTTATCAAAAAAATGATTTTTATTTGATTACTAATAATTATTATTTCTTAAATCTAATTGGTGAATTTATTATTTAGAGAGTATTAATATGAAAGAAAATAAAATATTTAAGGTTAGTATTTTTCTTTTTTTGTTTTTAAGTTGTACTTTTATTTATTTGAATGGTTTTTTTTATCAAACAAGTGGAAAAAATCAATCTCATTTTGCTACTTCAAATGAAAAAAAAAGTATAGAAAAAGAACCATTACAACTTGACGGTGTTGTGTATGATCATTATGCTAATGAAAAGGTTGTGAATCTGGGAAGCAGTACAAATCCACTCCCCCGGGTATCCAGTACTAGTTCTCATCCAATCACAAAAGATGAGTTCCAATTAATAAAATTAGAGGAATTTGTCATCCTCCCAATTCCAGTTGAACCAGCTTGTGTACCAAAAGTTTTTCAAGATGCGGGATTAAGCTTTCAAGAATGGCACTTGTTCCCAGACGCTGTGGAAATCTATAGGAATTTTGAATTAGGATATGAAGCGGATCTTGCTTCTGGGGATGTAGATGGTGATGGATATGATGAGGTGATTATTGCTACTGAGGGTCTTAATGGTAAAATAATAATTTATGATGACGCGAACAATAACTACGAAAAGATTAGTGATGTAGTAATTGGAAATCCGTCAGGTGGATTTCAAACTCTTGCTACAGGTGATGTAAATGGTGATGGTATTGATGAAATTATTTATATTCGTATGACTGGCATGGGTTTAGCTGATTTAGATCTTGCACTATTTGTTTACAAATTTGTTCCTACATGGACATGTCTTACTCCATATAATTTTATATTTTTCCATGGGGCATCTGATATATGGGAAATCTTTGATGATTACTATAATTCAGGTTCCTTTCTTTTAGAACCAGAGGTTGCTTGTGGGGATTTTGATGGTGATGGTTGTGATGAGATTGCTTGTGGTTATAGCTATAAAAATACTGCAGAAGGATATGATGATGTTTGGATTTTAGATGATTACCTCCACTCTTTCAATTTAATTTGGAATGGACCCGTTTTCACGGACTTAACAGGTGATGTAGACCTTGCAACAGGGGATTTTGATGGGGATGGTGTGGATGAAATTGCTTACGCTGGTTGTCCGTGGAATGGTGAACAATTAGAAGGTCAATTGGCAATTATAAATAATATAGGAATAATGAATTATGAAATCATCCGATTACCCAGAGTTGAAGCTCCTGGTGGTGTCTGGGTACATCGTTTTCCCGTTGCTTGTGGTGACATTGATGGTGATGGAAGGGATGAGATAGGAGTGGTTAGAGCTTATAGAGAATATTATCCAGGAGATTTATTCCTGTATGAGTACTCACCTGCAACCGGTAATTACGTACTAATCGGGGTAAAAGAGAATGATTTCATGGACTTTGGGCTCTCTATGGGTGATGTGGACTGCGATGGTTTAGCAGAAATAGTTTGTGCAGGTCGATTTTATATGGGTGTGTTAGATGATGCTCAACATAGTTTTAATGTACTACTGCAGAATCTAGCCTATGGAGGGCTTGTAGCATGTGGTGATTTTGATGGTGATGGGATGAGGCTCAAATATACAGGAGAATCATGGACTAAAACTGCTCCTCCTGGTGTAATAACGGTTATAGCTGCCCCACCATTATATACAGGTATTGATCAAAATTATCTTTCTAGCTATACTGCTTTCGGACAAGAAACCTCTATTGGTACAGGCTCAAGCTCGGAGATAGGTACATCAATAAGTACTACCTTTTCATTTGAATATGAATTCGATTGTGACTTTGTTGAGATTTTCAAATTTTCCTGGAGTCGTACGATGGGTAAGGAATTCACGCGCACAAACACTATAACGAAAACGGTAACTAGAACGGTTAGTTATGCCACAGGTTGGACAGATGATGCAGTGATTTATCATTCTACTAAATATAATTCTTACAAGTATCAAATCATCTATCACCCCTTTAATTCCTCCTTAATTGGTGGATATATGACAATTGATGTCCCTGATCCTCCTACAATTATTGCTTGTACTGTAAAATACTTCAATTCCAAATTCGAATTAAATATTGGTTCAGAAACCTTTAATCACACTGCAGGACGACCGTGGACTTATCTCTCAAAAAATGAATCTGCTAGAATTGCTCCTATTTGTTGGAGTTCCGGGGAACAGCTTGTTGGGCAAGGATCAGGCTTTACTGCAGTTACTATTGAAGTTGCGAAGGAAGCCAGCTCAGCGATGAAGAGGACAAAGTTTTCCGGTTATGCTTACGGTTTTTCAACGGCTGGTGCTGGTTTTACAAAATCCTCGAGTATTTTTGAATCTAATACTTATGAAATCTCTGTTGGGGAGTCCGCTGTGTATCAAGGGTGTATTGGATTTATTGGGGATAATAAAACATGGGAAAAACTAAATTACACCTACAATTTGCTTGTTTACTACCTAGACCACCCCTCAGGGTGTACCTACCAAGTGATAAATTACTATGTTGAGGGAGCTGTTCCTTACAATTTAGTGGAAGTATTTTTCCAAGACAATTGGCAGTTACTTACCTATGTGGGTAGTGGTATAGCTGGTCTTGCAATAATATCTACTATCACTATAGTTGTAGTTAAACGGAGGAAACAAAAACCAGTTACTAGTAAAAAAACTAAAAAAGAAACCTCTTCAAAAACGACTTCAGGTAAGAAAAAGAATAAAAAGAAATAATTAAGGCATTCAAGAAAAATGCCTTTACATTTTTTATTTATCCTGAAGACCTTTAATAAAAGGTTCAATTTCCTTATAGATCCAGTCAAGGAAGAGCTTCTTGGCTTTTTCGACTTGATATTACCTGATTTGTGGTTTCAACCATGCTTAGTGTAAGTCCATTAACTAGCAGCTTATTCTACAGCTTATTTTCTGAAGGATTTTCTTGAAAGAGTAAGCATTATAGTCCAAAATTTCGTGCAAATTTTATCAAAGATTCTAAGAAAGCAATCGAAGAAACAAATCCAGAATCATCCCCATAATAATCTCTATTCTTCTTTTTTTTTATTATTAAATAATGGGAAAATTTTTCTAACAAAAAAACTAAAATATATATTACAATTCAATGAATTCAATATGGAGAGAATGGGTAGAATGAAGACAAAATTAACTTCAGTATTGTTTATTTCATTTTTTTACTGAGCAATATGGTATCTTTAAATGTCATTAATAGTAAAGAAAAGGTAGCAAATTTAACATTAACAGCTGTATATCGATATAATTCAATTGAAGGAGAAACATTGCTGCTTATCAAAGAGCAACTTAAGAGGATTGGAATAGATTTAGAGATTTATTATTTGAATTGGCCTCTGGGATTGCTAATTGATCCCCCTCCTGATTTAAGTAAATATGATATGGTGTTTACAGATTTTAGAGCAGATTCACAAGATCCGTATGTTTATTCTCACTTTTATAGTGAATATGGCTCTATATCCACATACATATTCATCATTAACTATGAACAAAGTATTGACTATGATAGTGATTTAGAAATGGGATTAAATGAGTGGTATCTAAAACATGGAGCTGAAATAATTCCATCTAATTCTGATGAACGAATAAATCACTATCGGGAATGGGAAAATTATCTTATGGATGAAATTGTTCCAATAAAACCATTATACAATTACAAAATATATCAAGCTTATTGGGATAATTTAATGAATTATAATCAAAATTTAAGTCTGCTAGAAAATTGGGGACACCTATCATGGGATGGCTTACATGACAATCAAATATCAAATGATTATGTAGTTGTAGCAAAAGAAATATCCCATATTTCTACTAGAGTCTATGACCGGAGTTTAATCTCTACTTATTATCTTATGAGAGGTTCAGTAAATTATACACTATTGGTATATTTGGCTGGGATGGGTTGGTATGGCAGACTAGGAATTGTTATTACTTCTGATCATTGATTTCGTCATAGAATAATTGTTATTTTAACTAATATAACGAACAACCCCCACTATTTAAAGATAAACCACATCAATTGATCGAAGAATATTAGGCAAATTTTAGGTGTTATATTGAAAAATTTCCAATAAAAACAATTTATGAGTTCTCAATTAGTTAAAAAGATGAAAGAAAGAATTAAATTGATATGGGTAAGTGTTTCACAATTTTTAAGAGAGATTATGATTGTTTGGCATGTGTTAAATAATACATGTTTAAAAGAATTGGTTATGTAAGATTAAAAAACAATATAAAAATAAAAATTAGAATTTAATCTATTTTTTTGAATACTTGATAAGAAAAACCTTTTTATTCTATAAAAAATATTGTAGTGTGACAAAATAATACTAAAATTATAAAAAAAGTAATTATTTCTTAACACTACAAAATTAGCATTTGTTTGTGGAGGGTGAAGAAAATTCCAACAAATAGGAAAATAATAATTTTTACGATAATATTGTTCATATTAATTAATGTTCTATTAGTAGGAAAAACTGAACTAAATGGAAAAGATTCATTATATCTAAAGATTGATGAAAAAGAAATTTCAAATAATAACTTTTTAAGGGATTTTTCTAATTTGGAAGTTATTTATCCTTCAGATTTACCAGATATCTTGTTTACTTTATTAGCCTGTACTAATGATAGCCCTGTAAGAGAAGATATTTTGTTTTACTTACAAGTAGAGTTAGCAAAAATAGGCATTGCTCTTGATGTTCAAATTGATGATTTTATGACATTCGCAAACAATCTACTTTATACAAGAAATTTAGATATGTATATTGTTGGTCTAACGGGTGGTGGTTTCGTTCCAGATTATACTGGTGTTTATGACGAGAATGGTTCTTTGAATGTTTTTGGTTATAATACTGATATGGATTATAATGCAACACTAGGAACTGGTATAAATGAGTGGTATTTACAAGAAGGAAATATGATAATGCCACCAGATTCACAAGAGAGAATTGATCATTATTGGGACTGGCAAGATTATATGATGGATAAGATTTTACCTGTGGTTCCCTTATACACTCCTAAAAATTACAAAGCTTTATGGTCAACTTTGGAAGGATATAATTATTCAAAAACTAGTCCTGATAACTCAGGAGTAAGAGATCTTTTACAATCTTGGGGACATATGTATTGGGATGGTTTACACCCAGGACAAGAATCAACAGCTGAGGTAGTAACTACAAATTCCGTTTGGAGTGATTTAAATCCACTAAATAATTTTGATTCTGTTGATAGATATTATATAAATTCTATAATGGATCCAATGGTTTGGTATGACGCTAATCGAAAACCTCACCCCCATATTATTACAGATTGGGTTCATTTCAATGATACTCATGTTCGTTTAAGTATTCGAGAAGGGATTAAATGGCAACTCGATCCAGATGGATTATTTCCCAATGAATATCTAGATGCTGAAGATATTTATTTCACACTCTATTGTTGGAAAAATTTATGCATTCCTGTTGTTTCTGGCTGGTGTATAGAAGATATTGAAATTATTGATGATTATACTGTTGATATCTTTATTGATTTTGATAAATCTACTCCCGAAAATGAGCCATCTTCAACATATTTAGGATTTTTAAATGAGGACGTTCTACCAGAACATTATCTCAATCAAACACAAATATTTGATGGTATAACTCCAGACCAAACTCATCCTTCTTGGACAACTTTTTCCGATGAAGTATTTGGAACTGGATTATTTGAACTAAAAAATTCTATCTTTAGTGTTGGTATGAATTTAACTGTTTTTGATGATTGTTGGTGGTTAAACAGCACCATCACAAGTGATCCAAATCTTGATTGGGTTGATCGTTTTGGAACTTTTTCTGGAGGTTTAACAGATTTAAAAATTAAAGTTATTGAAGATACTGATGATCAAATAACAGAATTTAATGCAGGAAAAATAGATTTAGTAACAATGAATAATGAAACTATTAGATCTAACTATCTTTATAATACAAGTATAGAAATACAAAATGTAAGAATTAGTTCATTCCCGTATGTTGGATTTAATGGTGATAGTAGTAGGGGTACACCTTTACAAAATACTGATCCTTGTCCATTCAAACCAGAAATTTCAATAGGATTAGCAGTAAGAAAAGCAATTGCTCATGCTATTGATAAAGAAACGATAAAAGGATTTCAAGATGAATTATCTGATATTAATAATGCACCAATCTGTGGTGTTTTTGGTATTTGGCTAAATCCAAATATTGTTACCTATGATTATAATCTCACAAAAGCAAAAGAATACTTATTGTATGCTGGATATGAAACTGGATTAGACTCCGATAGCGATGGATTAACTGATTTAACAGAATTAAATGTTACTTCTACTGATAGATTTAATGCTGATACTGATAGTGATGGTTTGCCTGATGGTTGGGAAGTTTCCCAAGGTTTGAATCCTAACATTTCAAATGAGGGTAATGATAGTGATTCCGATGATATAAGCGATTATGATGAATATCTGTTAGGAACACTTCCTCAGAATAATGATACCGATGGAGATAGTATGCTTGATGGTTGGGAAGTTCTCTATGGATTGGATCCTCTTATTGATGATTCACTAGAAGATGAGGACGATGATGGACTGACTAATTGTGAGGAATGCTTATACGGTACGGATCCGTGTTGCGAAGATAGTGACGCTGATTTAATGCCAGATTTTTGGGAGATACAAAATTATCTCGATCCATTAGTAAATGATACTAGTGATGATAATGATTTAGATTTACTATCGAATCTGAATGAGTATCTTACAGGTACAGATCCAAATAATAACGATACAGATTATGATACTATGCCAGATGGTTGGGAGTTTACTTATGGACTTAATCCACTAACAAATGATTCTTCTCTGGATAGTGATTTTGATGGTTTAAAAAATTTCAAGGAATACTACTATGGTACTGATCCTTTCAACTCTGATACCGATGGCGATGGCTATTTAGATGGTTTAGAAGTAGCACAAGGAAGTAATCCAGCAGATCCAAATGAAGTTCCTGAAGCAGCTTTAGCTGAAGTATTGATTAATGAAGAGCATGTAATTACCTATATTTTTTCAATTGTTACTACAACAGCAATTAGTTCTGCAGTAATTAGCTCTGTTTCGCGAAAATTAACAAAAGATCTGACACCTGATCGTAGTAGTAGTATATCTGTTGATGAAAATGTTAAACAAACAATTCTGGATAAACTAAAGGTTGCTACAGAAGATGTTAAAATTGAATTGAATGGCATCCCCAGATGTCCGAAATGTGAAGCAAGAGTTAAAGGAGCATTTTGTTCTTACTGCGGTACAATTATTGATTTTGCAGCTGCTCAAGAAGCTTTAGTTAGAAAGGGAAGGAGATTAAGTGCACAAAATGAGGATATTAATTCTAATTTTAAAAACTCAAAGTTAGAAACTGAGGAAATAAATGATAAGGAGGAAAAATAAAAATTGGCTATTGATTGGATTGCTTTACTAATAACAGCTAGCGTAGGATTAGCTGGTGGTGTTATTTCAGGAGTTGCTTCTTCACTTTTAGGTAGAAGATCAATTACAAAAGCTTACGAAGCTGGAAAATTAAAAACAGAAGACATGGTCGATAAGCTTTGCACTCAAGCAACTGATGATTTAAAGATAACTGTAATCAGAGGAAAACAGAAATGTTTTGCTTGCGGGGAAACCAATCCTAAACAATCAGTTTTTTGCCGGTCTTGTGGAACACCATTAATAGGGAAAAAAATGTGTTCAAATTGCCAGATTTCTCTACCAGATACTGCAGAAATATGCTATCTTTGTGGGGAAGAAGCAATCAACAAAGAAGAAACTAGTGAATCAAATAAGGATAAAATAGAAGAGCTATCAATCGATGAGGAAGAATCTATCTCAGATTCTACTTGATTTAATTTAGGGAGGTATACAATGAAATGACTAAACCAAAATCAATCGAGCTCTTGCTTCTTAGCTTCATATTGTTATTGCCTATTGCTGTAAAATTTGGGATAAATGAAATAGATGCTCAAAAAGAGATTAGCAATATCTTCGAAAGTAATTATGATTTTAATGATTATTCATTAGACAATATTATACAAAATGAAATTAATGATATCTATCATGAATCTGAATATGTTGATAAAGTAAAGATAAATGCTGAATCTCAATTCCTTATTGATAGAATAGGAAGATATGATGACAATGGAAATCCAGAGAATGTTTTTGTTTCTGGTAATTATGCTTATTTAGCAGTTTATGATTTGGGACTAAGAATTATTGATATCAGCACACCTTCAAATCCTTTCGAAGTTAGTCGTTATAATGGAACTACAGTTAGTGATGTTTTTGTATTAGGTGATTATGCTTATCTAGCAAGTTGGAGTAATTTTCATATTTTAGATGTAAGTGATCCACTAAATCCAGTGGAATGTGCATCTTATCAATTAAATGAAGATCAATCTAATATTTATGTAGAAGGTACATATGCTTATCTTACATCATACACTAGGCTTGTGATTTTTTCAATAAGCGATCCATATAATCCTATTTTAATTGGTGAATGCCCTTTATATGGATGGATATGGGATTTTAAAGTATCAAATAATTATGCTTTCATTGCAGATTATGATCATGGTTTGCGAATTTTTAATGTTCAAGATCCCTATTCACCTTATCAAGTTACTATCCTAGATTTTGGTGGTAATCCAAATGCAGTCACTATTTCAGATGATCTCGCTTATGTTTCGGATGATTATAATGGTTTAAAAATTGTTAATATCAGCATACCGACAAGTCCCTTTATTATTAGTGAATTTGTATGTTCTGCTAGTCATGGTGGAATTTTCATAAAAGACAATCTTGTTTATATTTCAGGTTGGTTAACAAGCATCATTAATGTGAGTGATCCATTAAACCCTGTAACTAAAGGTACAATTAGTTACAATGGATATTATAATTCAATTTACGTTGTTGGTAATTATGCCTATTTTAGCAATTCTGATTTTGGTCTGGATATATGGGATGTTATTGATCCTTCTAATCCCATAAAAGTAGGCAATTATAATGATGGGGCAGCTTCGCAAGATTTGGTAATAAAAGATAATTATGCATTTGTTGCTGATGAAAATGATGGGTTAGAAGTAATAGATATTAGCGATGTAACAAATCCTATTGAAATAGGACAATGTTATGACGAAAGTGGTTATGCTTTCAGTATAGACATTTCGGGAAATTATGCTTTTATTGCAGATTGGGAAGATGGTTTAGAAGTTATAGATATTAGTATACCTTCAAATCCAATTGAAGTTGCTCAATTAGATTGTGGAGGTTATGCAATAGATATTGTTATTGTTGATGATTTAGCATTTATTGCTGATGACTATGAAGGTTTAAAAATAATTAATATCAGTGATCCAATAAATCCTTTTAAAATAGGAGAATTTGGAGATAATTATAATTCAACACGGGATGTTTTTATTTCTGGTGATTACGCTTACATTACAGATTGGACAGATGGGTTAGAAATAATTGATATCAGTGATCCTATAAATCCAGTAGAAGTAGGTTATTATAATGATACTTTATGTGCTAGGGAAATTTATGTTTATGGTAATTATGCTTATATTAGCGATCAAGTGGATAATACTTTAGATATAATTGATGTTAGTAATCCAACAATCCCAGTAAAAGTAGGAGAAATTACCGATATTTATAGCACATCTATTTATATAAAGGATAATTTTCTTTATGTTAGCGATTGGAATATTTTAATTTTTGATATAAGTAATCCTATCAGCCCTACTTTCTATTATGAGTATAATATAGGAAATTCTCTTTACAATCTTAATATTACTGATCATTATATATTTGGAGCACAATCATATAGTGGATTGATAATTTTAAAGTATGGTGAAGATTCAGATGGTGATGATTTAATAGATTTTGAAGAAACAGATATTTATAGTACAGATCCATTTGATGACGATACTGATGATGATAATTTATTCGATGGTGAAGAAGTATATAGTGGTTCAGATGGGTTTATTACCGATCCCCTTGATCCTGATACCGATGGAGATACCATGCCTGATGGTTGGGAAGTAACTTATTCTCTTAACCCAACTGTTGATGATCGTTTACTTGATTATGATGTTGATGGTTTAAACAACATTGAAGAATATACTAGAGGTCTTAGACCAGATGACCCAGACTATGATTATGATGGATTACTTGATGGTGAAGAAGTTTATGGTATTTATTATCCATTAAATCCCTATGCTAATGCTTCTGGTTATATAAAAACAGATAATCCAAAAGATAGAGATCTAGACAATGATGGTTTAAACGATGGATTTGAAATTAAAGGTTATCATAGTTCAACAAACACTTTTGTAAACGCTACTGGATACATTCACACAAATCCATTTGAGGAAGATTCTGATTCAGATGGTTTGGATGATTATGATGAGATTATTACTCACCTAACTGATCCGAATTCAAATGATTCTGATGGCGATGGTATGCCTGATTTCTGGGAATACAGTAATTCTCTTGATCCCGTAACGGATGATTCTTTAAGTGATCCAGATGCTGATGATGTTACTAATTATGATGAATATCTTCTAGGGATTAATCCAAATGATTCAGATTCAGACAATGATGGCATGCCCGATGGGTGGGAAGTAGAATACGAATTAGATCCTACTGTTAATAATGCTAAAAGTGATGCTGATTCCGATGATTTGGATGATTTAGACGAATATTTGAATGGAACAGATCCTCAAGATGAAGATACTGATGATGATAGTATGCCTGATGGGTGGGAAATTGATAATTATTTAGATCCCTTAATAGATGATTCACAAGAAGATGAGGATGATGATGGGCTGACTAATTGTGAGGAATGCTTATACGGTACAGATCCAGGTTGCGAAGATTCTGAATATGATGGGTTACCTGATTGTTGGGAAATAGATAATGAACTTGATCCATTAGTAAATGATGCTTATTGGGATGCAGATTCCGATGGACTTTCTAATATGTATGAATATCTTTCAGGTACTGATCCTAATGATGTTGATTCAGACGATGACGGTATGTATGACGGTTATGAAGTTACTTATGGATTAAATCCCCTTGTTGATGATACCGAACAAGATAGCGATGCGGATGGATTAACTAATTTAGAAGAATACAATTATGGCACTGATCCTTCAGATCCTGACACTGATGGAGATGGTTATACAGATGGTTATGAAGTTCAACAAGGAAATGATCCTTCAGATCCTCTGGATGTTCCAAAAGTTGTTTTAACAGAGGTCTTAGCTGATGAAGAGCATATTATTACCTATGTTTTTTCCATTGTCACTGCTACAACTATTAGTTCAGCTGCTGTTGCTACTGTAACTAGTAAATTAACAAAAGGAATGATTCCTAAACGTGAAGCTTCTGTTCCTCTTGATGATTCTGTTAGAGAGACTATCCAAGATAAACTAAAAACTGCTACTAAAGATATTAAGATTCAATTAAGCACTTTCGGTCGTTGTCCCAGGTGTGAAGCTAGAGTTAAAGGTGCTTTTTGTCATCTTTGTGGAACAGTTGTTGATCATGCTGAAGCTCAAAAGGCTTTCTTAAGAAAAGGTCGTAGAGCTAAATTCCAAAATTATAACTCTAATTCTGATAGTGTAGGATTAGATAAAACAAAAAAAATAGATAAGGAGGAAAAATAAAAATTGGCTATTGATTGGATTGCCTTGCTTATCACAGCAGGAGTTGGTTTAGGCGGAGGAGTAATCTCCGGTGTTGCTTCATCAATATTCGGCAAGTACCGAGTAAATAGAGCATTTACAGCTGAACAATCTAATATTCAAGGTACGATTGAAAAGCTTTGTACTAAAGCTGCAGAGGAATTTAAAATAGCTGTTGTTAAAGGTAAAAGAGATTGTTTTGTTTGTGATGAATCTAATCCTGACCAATCAGTTTTCTGTAAATATTGTGGGACACCTCTAAAAGGATCTAAAATGTGCGAAGAATGTGAAATTCCTTTACCCGATAATGCAGTTTTCTGTTATCGTTGTGGTGATAAAGCTGTTTACAAAGATGTCATTGGTGATATTACACCAACTAATGTTGATGAAGAATTTGATTCCGAATATAAATCTGAACCTGCTACTGATATTACAAAGGAAGAAGAAATAATTGAGGAAGATGAAGGAAAAGAAGAAATAGAAGAAGAATAAAATGACATTTTTCTTTATTCAATAATATAGCTATTTTTTCCCTTTTCTTTTACTTTCCTTAAAATCAACTTCCGATCTTTCTTTTGTTACAAGTGTTTTAATGTAATCCATAGCACTTTGAAGTCTTTGGTCAAAAGGTAGAGTATCATCAGTCATTCTTTTATGCATCAAGGTTTGATATTTTCCTTCAATTTTTTCTATAAGTGTATTATTTTCTGACTGAACTAATCGAATTTTTGGTTGATTTTGTATATACACTATTAATTCCAACCAATTTTCTGCCACTATGGGATTTAGTCCAATTTCTTTTAATCTACTCTTTGGAAAAATAACATCTTGTTGATCAATAAAATGGAATATGTTTTCCACTCGCTCTTTGAGCGTTCTTCTTTTGGCAGATGTTTTCGACATAATGGTTAAAATATTACTTAATTAATATTTAAACATTGGTACATTATTGTATCTTAAGATACATAAATAAAGATTTAAATAGCTTCAGACTAACAAGCAAGTATGAATGGTTTTGGAGATACTTCATTAGTAAAGCTTAACATACAAGATATTAAATCCGGAATATTATATATTGTTGCGAAAATGTTTCAAACTTACTATTCTGAAAAAGCAGATGAAATAATAAATGGCTTCTCAAATGAATATAATAAGAGAATAGAAGAACATGCTAGTGAAGATAGTAATGATTTTGATAAATTAGTTCGAATGATCAATGTATTTAAACCAACATTAGAAACTATTATTGAAAGAAATCAAGAATTCTATTTAATTTGTGAAGTAGTAAGTACTTCTTTTGATGTCTATCTCGAGAGTGCAAAACGCCAAATGGCTGGGATATCACCAACAAAACCAGCTGATGGCCCAGTTTTACCTGGAAGTAGTTCTGAAACTGATATAAAATATTTCTGTACAATTTGCAAAGAGTTTTTCGATATTCCAGAGGATGAAAAAATAAAGATCCTCAATAGTGATAATGAAGAATTGAGGTTACCAAAACATCATGATAAAGAATTGGTAATCCAGATAATTAATACCAAAAAAGTTCATGAGCTTGATAAGGAAAAACAAACCAAATTACAACCACATGAACGAGCTAGCTACTTAATGGGAACAGGGGGATTAGGAGGTAGCGATCCAGAATTCTTACAAGTAACCAGTGTGGGTATTGATATAGGTTCTTCAACTTCACATCTTATTTTCTCAAAGCTAACTCTTCGCAGGGAAAGAGGTTTCATAAACATGACGAATAGATTCAATCTCGTAAAACGTGAGATAATCTATGAAAGTGAAATTATCTTAACTCCTTTACTAGATAGATACACGATAGATATAGAAGCTATTATTGAATTTTGTAAAGAAGAGTATAAGAAAGCAGGATTGAAACCAGAAGATGTTGACACTGGTGCAGTGATAGTTACAGGTGAAACTGCGAAAAAAGAAAATGCTGATGAGATTGTTGAACGTTTATCATCTGAATCAGGAAAATTTGTTAGCGCAACAGCAGGCCCAAATTTTGAATCTGTTCTTGGAGCTATGGGTAGTGGAATAGTTGATCGAACTGCTATTGAAGAAAAAACGTATATGAATGTTGATGCTGGTGGTGGAACTAGTAATATTGCTATTGCTACAAAGGGTGATATCCATAGTACTTCCTGTATCAATGTTGGTGGGAGATTACTAGGTATTGAATCCAATAATAAAATTTGGCGAATCGATGAACCTACAGAATTTCTTATGAAAGAATTGGGTATGGAGTATACACTCGGTGATATAATTAGCAAAGAAGATCTCGATAAAATTGTGACTGAATACGCGAAAGCACTAGTAGAGGTTATGATAGGTCCTGCTCAAAGCACTATAGCAAAAGGAATTATGATGACTGATGATTTGGATTTCTCAATTCCAGTGGATGGATATTCCTTTAGTGGTGGTGTTGCTGAAGTAATATATAATGAAGAAGATATTCAAGAATACAATGATATTGGAGTTCTTCTAGCAAAAGAAATCAAACGATTAATGGAAAAAGAAGGATTGCCATTAATTGAACCAGAAAATAAGATAAGAGCTACAGTTATTGGTGCTGGAGCATTTTCTCTTTCAGTTTCAGGTTCTACATGTTATTATGATAAAAGTGTGTCACTTCCAATTTTGAATATCCCTGTTGTTCCAGTAATAATTGAACAATCAGAGTTGCATTTAATCGATAAAAAATTGAAAGGAGCTATTAACCTTGCATTGAATAATTATGATTTAATTGAGGGAGAAGATCGTTTTGCATTATATTTCAAGACTCCATTTATGAGAGCACAGGTAATGGAAAAATTTGCTAGTGCTATTGAAGATGTATTACCTAAATCAACTGCGAAAAAGAAATTGATTGTTCTGATACTTGCTTTTGATGGAGCAAAAGTTTTAGGTATAACAATTAGGGAAAACACTGCAATAAAGAGTAACCTATTTTGTCTTGATGAATTAGATCTTGAAGCAGGTGATTGGATAGATATTGGTGCTCCTCTCAAAACAGGGGACGCATTTCCTGTTACTGTTAAAAGTTTAGTATTTAATAAAAATAAGAAATGAATTTTATTCTCCATTTCTTTTATTTTTTATCCAATCATCTCTTAGAATATCCATCATAATATGATCGTAGTATTTCCCTTCCCAGAATTGTGATTTTCTTAATCGACCAACTTCAGTAAATCCAACTTTTATGTAGGTTTTAATTGCTCGTTCATTAAATTCTATTACTCGTAATTGGATTCTATAGAAGTTGAGATAATCAAAACCAATCTTTAGAAGTACTTTCATTGCATCAGTTCCAAATCCTTTCCCCCAATTTTTCTCAGCATAAATTGCTATACCCAATTCTGTAGAGTTATTAATTTTACTTATTCCAAATAATCCTCCTGATCCTAGTAGCTCTTTGGTTTCTTTATGCTCAATAGCAAAATTATAGGATACTCCTCTTTGTCTTTCTTCCCAGGATCGTCTAATCCATTGTTCTTCCTCCTCTCTCGAGTAAGGAATAGGTGAGTGGAGATATTGTCGTAATTTTAAATTATTCCAATCTCTCATTAGATCATCTAAATCTGTTAGCTCCCAAGAGCGTAATCGCACTTTTTCTCCTTCGAACATTATATCAACTCTAAAGTAAAATGATTATTTAATAATTAAAAATAAAATGGCAAGTTTTGCCAATTTTGTGTGTTTTTGAATAGTGGTGGAAATCATATGTTGAGATTACAATGTGTGAGCTTTACTTTTAAATAGAAAAAAGAAAATAAAATCGCAAATAAATTGAGGTTTTGCGATGGAGAATGTTATTGAATTATTGGATCAAGAGAAATATCATGAGGTTTATAACTATCTTGAAGAAAAAATCAAAAACAATTCTTTTTTGTTAGAGTCTTTATTTGGTGTTGAAATAACTAAAGAGCTAAACAAGGAAGATAAAATAACAATTGAAATATTGAATGAAATTTCCAATTCTAAATATAAATGGTTAGTAGAATTGGTGATACAAAATGTGTTCTACGCCATTCGAGAGAAAAAGGAATATAATCTTTTAACGAGAAAAATAAAAGAAAAATTTTCTGCGATACATAAAAATAAGAAAATAGATTTGAAAGAGAATGAATGGACTAAAATTGAATTAACTCATCCTGAACGAGAATTACCTAAGGCGTTTATTTCCATATCATTTGATGAGAATTTTTTCAAAATAAAAGCAGAAGTTCATGATAATCACTTTCTAGATGGAAATCGTGCTTGGAGATATGGTGATGGATTTTACATGAATTTCATAATGCCAGAAGGGGATGAAATAGAAGAATGTGTTGATACTCAAAGGTTCTATAGTTTTGGTTTTTCAATGGAAGAAGGAAAACCAATTGGTGTATTAGTAAATCATAATGGTACATATTATCTTGCAACAAAAGATGAAATAAAACCTGAAATTAAAATCGAAGAAACTAAGAAAATAGCAAAATATACTATCAAGATACCTTTTTCATTTTTGAAACCATTCAATCCTCTAATTGATGAAATTAGTGGATTCTTTATTCGATATGTTAGCCAAGACGATAAAAAAAATAGAACCACTATTAGCTATATAGATGATCAACATGCAGATTCTGAAATGACTAATTACAGAAGGTTCGTGCCGGTTTCCTACTCTTTCGCATCTGATTCTCCTCTTAAAATTGCAGGAATTTTAGACAACCGATTAGCTCAAAAAGATACAATGAATTTGAATATTCATATTTACTCACCAGAAATATTCAATGATGTTCTTGAAGTACAAATTAAAAACAATAAAAATGAAACAGTCGAAAAAATTAGTAAAACTGTTAAAATTACAAAAGGAGAACAAACTTTCACTGAAAGTATTATTATTAAAAAGCTCGATTCTTCTATTTATTCAATCAAGGTAAAATTAAAAAATGTGAACTGGGATCAAACTTTCTTTAAATTCTCTAAAGAAAAAATAAAAGAATTAATTAATGAAATTGAAAATCTGAAAAATTTGGATTCTACTATATTACTCGAAAATAGCCTCAATACTCTGGAGTATAAAATTCAAGAAATTAATAAAATGATTAAAGAATTTCATTTTAGAGATGACCCAGAACGAATAAATAAAGAAATTACAGAAATTGAACAATCAATCAACAATTGCAAAAAGAATAAATCATTATTTACTGAATCAGGTTATCTATTATCAGCATTCAAATCCAAAGATGATAATTCTATACAACCTTATTCAATAGCTTTTCCAAAGGATTTTGATCCTGCGAAGGAATACCACTTACTTGTGGGATTACATGGTAGTGGTGTTGATGAAGTAAGTTTTATTAGATTCATGATGAAAAATCTTGAAGACTTATCAGTTACAAATTTAATAATTGTTGGGCCTCGAGGTAGGGATTTGAGCGACTATTATGTTAATCAATCAGAAGAAGATGTGGTTGATTTGATAACTACTGTTAAAACAATGTTCAATATAAAGAAAACTCTGATTTTTGGATTCTCAATGGGAGGATATGGATGTTGGCGATTATCGCTTAAACATCCTGAATTATTTGAATCGGCTATTATAGTAGCAGGTATGCCATATTTTGATAACAAAAAAGAAAATGATATGAGAAATTTCATTGATAAACCAAATAAAATTGATTATTTAGTAATTCATAGTGATGATGATCGATCTGTAACTATTGAAAAAACAGATGAGTTTATTGAAGAAATGAAAAAGAATGGCTTTTCAGTAGTCTATGAAAGATTGACCGGTGTAGATCATGGGAATATGGATATTGGCGAAATAGTTGGTAAATGGTTGATAAAATATTTGGTGTAAAGAACCTAAAGTAATCTTTTCACCCTTATCTTTTCTTTTCAAATTCTTTATTATTATTTGTACTAACTAACTTTTTAGATGAATTTTGATTATAGTTAGATACATTAAAAGCATGAAATTAAAAATCCACTCTTTAATTAGGGGGGAATACTGTTAAAGATTTAAATCGATTCCAGCGAAAAATAATCCTTATAGCAGAAAATAATGTAAATTATAATTTCTTAACTGAAAAATTACAAACAAACAAATTAGCTATAGATTATAAGATTAAAATAGGGTGTAAAACATACTCTACTAATTGGTTGTTTGTTGCTAAGGATTACGAATTTAAGTTTATAATTTTCGATATTAATATTGATTCGCAATTTGACCTCTCTAGAAACGCTTTGATGAAAGGCACACATGGTTCTGTAATTATTTTTGATTTCTCACAACCAGAAATTCTTACTTTTCTTGAGAAATGGATATTTGAAATAATAATTACTTGTGGCAATGTACCAATTTTATTACTTGGAGTATTTGATCAAGAAAGTCAACAAGAAGCTATTACTGAAATTGTTAACTTATTGGTAAGGGATCGAAGAAACGCTTGGAATATTCCAATTAATTGTGTCATGAGTAGCAGAGATGATTTTGATTTTGATAGAATAATTGAATATTTAAGTAAAGAAATGCTGGTTCGAATTGAGAATCCTAATTTAGAGAAATTACCTGTTGAATTTATCAATAATGTTGTTAGTATTTTAGAAGAAAATAAGGACGTTAAATATATAACTCATATACTTGAGCAATTGTTTAATAGAAATAAATTTGAAACTAGAAAAATTATCAATTCGCTATCAAGCGATTATTTTGTAAATCTAATTCATCAACAAAATAATTTAACTGGGTTAAGTGGACTTTTTGATACGCTTCATCTAATAGAAGATTCCATTGTAAGAAGGATATTCTTTGATATTTCAATTGAGAAATTACTCGAGATTATTAAACAAGAAAAGGAATTGTATGAGATTATTTTATTGTTCAATAAGTATATTGAAACAGATTCAATTCTTTGGGAAAAATTCCTAGAAGTTCTCTCTACTGATTATTTAATTTCTAAATTGTCACATTCTTGGATTGATGTAACAATCGAAGCTAAATGGAGTCATACAACAATAATGGGATTTGTAAAGATTGTCGATCAAAGTAACTCTCAGTCTTCAGAAATTATTAAATATGTTTCACTAAAAGAACAGAAGCGTAAAGAAAATGAAACGCTAAATGATATTTGTACTATTCTTGATTTAATTTTTACAACAGATAGTGCTAAAGCTATTTTTATTCTAGAAAATTTACCAGTGAAAATTAAGGATATAGCTAATACTATTATTACAAAAGACAAGGAAATAACAGTAGAAGAAAAGAAATCAATTAAACATTCTTTAGAAAAAGCAGAGCTTGCACGGAAAGAAGCTGCTAGAAAAGAATTAGAACAGGGACTTAATGAATTAGTCTTATTAATTTCTTGGCTTAAACAAATCCCTTTGGAATCCAAAAATCAGTTAATTGAAAGTATCACACCTGAAAAAATTACTAATTTTATTAATGAAAAAATATCCTTAGTTACTTTTACTCAATTTTTAGAAATATTAAATGGTTTTAACCAAAATCTTTCATCAAAAATTCTCACAACAAATATCGAATTTTTAATTGAGAAAATAATTAATGAACCATCAATAAATAATATTCAAAGATTTCTAGAAATAACTAATTTAATTAATTCACTAGAAATGAAGGAAATTTACACCAGATTAGGCATTCAATTTTTCGTAAAAAAGATGATTTCATTCTATAATGAATTGAACTTAGAAAAATTAGATGTTCCATTATTGATAGGATTTGTTGAAAGTTATAAAAATGAGGGTGAGCAAATGGCATTAGATATCTTCCAATATTTATTTACAGATATCTCTTTTTCAAAATTAACAAACCTTTACATTTTGCTATCAGAACTAAAAAATTTAGTCATAGAGAAATCTGATAGTGATGAAAGCAATGCTACAGACAAAATCATGGAAATTTATGATTTCTTTATTAAATTAAAACTTGAAGAACTAAACAAATTAATACAATTATTCTTTAAATCTCTCCCGATTTCGATTACTGAATTTAGTGAAGCATTTCATCAAGAATTAATCACAGAAGAAAAGGAGAATTTTTCCTACGAAAAAAATAAGTTATTTGAGTTTATCAAAGGTATTGGAAAAGATAAGTAAATTCATCTATTGATTATTTAATTAAACTTCTTTAATTGTGTATTTTAAAAACAAAAAAGAATTGTATGAGTTAAATTTACTCATACTATTTCATTATAAACTACAAATTTTGTTAAGAGTTTGTAAGAAAATGCACAATTCTTCTACAGTATTATAATGGACCAAACTAATTCGAACAATTTCTAATTGATTATAAACTTCTTGTGCATAAGAATAGAAGTTTCCTGCTCGAGCAGCTATTCCACCTTCTTTCCATAATCTCTCAACAACTTTTGTGTGAGGAATGCCCTTCACTGCAAATGAAAAGGTTGGATCTCTTTCATCTAATCTTTTACTATCAGTTAAACCATAAACATTCACATTGGGTATATCTAACAAACCTGGGATATCATCAATTCCTTCTAGAACAGCTTTCGATAATCCTTGTAAGTATTTCTCAATACCATGCATTGCAATCTTAAGATCTCGTTTTACATCTATATATTCCATTAATAAACCATCAAACTTTGGTTTAATTTCCTCAGCTAACCACAAGAAGTGATCCATAACTCCTACAATTGCAGCAAACATAGCTTGATTTCTAGTGCCACTTTCCCATTTAAATGGGCCATAATTTTTTGATGGTTTTACTTTAAAAGGAGTTAAATTTTCTATATGTTCTTTTTTTGCATACATAAAGCTCCCATGAGGTCCAAAGAGCTTATACATTGAGAAATTAAGGAAATCACAATTAATTTTCTTCACATCAATTGGTCCATGAGGGATGTGATGAACTGCATCCACTGCATAATATGCATCTACCTCACTAGCATATTTGCTAATAACTTCAAGTGGAAGTTTAGTTCCAACCATATTGGATGCTGCTGTAACAGCTACGACTTTAGTTTTTGAATCAATTAATTCTTGCATGTGATCAAGGTCAAGAGTACCATCTTCTTTTTTTAATCTGGCAAAGCGTACTTCTTTGACTTTTCCTCTTCTTTTTAGTTCAAGCCAAAGACTAACATTCGCATAATGTTCAAGTTCTGTAGTAACTATGTTCTCAGTACCATTGAATGTTTTTCCAAGTGCATAACTTACATCAAAGAATAACTTTGTTGCAGATTCACCAGAAATAATGTTGTCAGGCGAAGGAGCATTAAGATATGCTGCAACAGCTTGTCTACCTGCTTCAATTGTTTTTAGTGCAGCTATTGATTCATCAAATATTCCGCCAATATTAGCGCTATAATTAATCCTTGATTCATGTTCTTTTTTAGCTGCTCTTTCTAGAACTAGAGAACCTGTTCCATTGTCAAAAAAAGCTCTTTGTTTTCCTTTGAAGTCTTTTTCAGCTCGAGGAAATTCAGATCTTATTTTCTTTAATAACTCTTGATCAAACATTTCTTACAACCTTAGATTCTTAATTTCTATTTTAGATATGTTAAATAGTATAAAAGAATTCTTTTAATGAAATCTGAAAAAGTTTAAATAAAATTTAAAGTTTATATTTGGATTTGTAAACAAATCGATTAATATAGGATTTAAATTTGTTTTTTAAAATGACTAATTTATCAATGAATTACAAACCTGATAAGTAACATTAAGTAATCTCAATTTGTGTGTCTGATTTATAAAGCAAAAATTCATTGATTTATTTATGACAGAGATAAATGGGATTATTAGTAAATTACGAGATGAGATAGAGAAAACGATTTTAGAGAAAAATATAGTAGGTTTAGCTATTTCTCTTGTAGATGATAATAGTATTTTTTGGAACGAATGTTTTGGATATACTGATTTAGAATCTAAAAAGAAGGTAAATCTCGATACTACTTTTAGTATTCAATCGATTGGTAAAGTATTCACTGCAGTAGCAATTATGCGTGGTGTTACAAAAGGAATCATTTCTCTTGATAGTAAGTTAATAAATTATTATCCTAATTTTACTATAAACAGCAAATATGGTGAACCACAAATCGATAAAATAACTATAAGACACTTACTAGCACATTTTGCTGGTTTTACTCATCGCTCAAAGGTTGGAGGAGAATACGATCTTTCAGAACCGACCTTTGAAGAATATGTCAGAAGTATACCTGACACATGGTTAAGATATCCGATCGGTGAAAGATTTCTATATTCAAATTTAGGAATGGCTCTTGCAGCCTATAGTCTTCAAAAAGCAAGTAGTATGTCTTTTACTGAATTTGTCCAAAAAGAAATTTGTGCTCCTATAGGGATAACAGCTCTTACTTATGGAAAAAAAGCTAGTGAAAAGAATCCAAATCGAGCAATTGGTTATCACTTTGGACGAGAAGCAGAATACTCAAATTTGATTTTCTATGGAGCTGGAGGACAATTTGTATCTGTTAAAGATATGTCTCGATTTGTCCAGTTTTTACTTAATGAAGGGAAAATCAATGGCAAATCTCACATAAAAAAAGAACTACTCGATGAAATGGCAAATGAACAATTCAATGTGAAAGAATCAAAGAAATATTATGGTCTTGGATTATATGTTGATAAGGAACAATTCAATGGAATAGAATTACGACACCATTCTGGTAGTGGTTGTGGTTTTGGTGCTTTTATTGCGTGGAATCTTGATTATAAAGTTGGAGCGATAATTTTTTCAAATTCTGACCAAGCACAAGATGTAGTAAAAATTGGTAAAGAAGCTATTAATTCACTACTAATTTTAAAAGGTGCAGAAATAGCTCCTCCCCAAGAGATTACACCTTCAACATTTATTACAAAACCACGTATTCCTGTTGATGTAAACTCAATAAAAAAATTAGAGGGATTATATGCAATTTCGGGTGGGAGATTTGAATTTAAAATTACAGATAATAAACCATTTGCAATATATCAAGGACAACCTATCCCACTTCATTCTCATAGTGAAATAGAATTTACAGCAGATATGCCTTTAGCTATTAGGTTTATTCTTGAGGAAGATAACCCATATGCAGCAGATGTTTTAATGAATGGAGTAATTCACAGATTACTTTATCATAAAGCAAAAGAAGAAGAGGTTTTTGGATCAAACAAGAAAAACTGGAAACAATTAGAAGGAATTTATCAATCAATATATTTGGGTGATCCCGTCTATTTTGCTATAAAAGTAGATAATGGACATCTTAAAGTATATCTTGAAAATAAATGTGAGATTCTAACTGAGTATAAGGATAACATCTTTTTTACCAATGATGAACGAGCAGTTATATTCCAAGATAATTTCCTTTATTTTGATAATATTAAGATGAACCGATTAGAGGATCCAGTTAAACCTCTAAAGGATTTCTTAGCAAAAAATCCAAATCATCGTTTCCTTTCCAAATGGAAACTAAAAGAACTCTATTTCAATTTGGTTTATCTTGAGAAAAAAGAAGAAGCAGATGAAATTAAGGAGATGTTGTTTCAACTATATCCTGAGGAAAAAAAGCATTAACACTAAATTATTAATAGAAACAAGTTTTTTGTAAAAGTATGAGTAATTTCTAGGAGAAGCTATTTCATAAACAAAATGGATTATTAATATTAAAATAAAACTAGATGATATTAACTTTTTAAATTCTGGTAATTAATTTAAATGAAAATTTCTCTTTTCAAACAGAATTATACTTTTGACAATTTTTCTTTTCAAATAGTCTTTTTAACGAGATTAATCCAAGATTTATTTAGATTGTATAAAAATATACAATATGGATAAGGTTAAGTTGACAAGCAATATCGTTGAAGTAGATAATATTGTAAAAACATTTGGTGAAGTACGAGCTGTAGATGGATTATCTTTTGTTGTCAAACCAGGGGAAATTTTTGGTCTTCTGGGACCGAACGGTGCAGGGAAAACTACCACTATTAAGCTTATTTTAGGACTTCTTGAGCTAGATGCTGGGGAAATATCTGTTTTTAATTTATTTCCTAGTACGGATGAAATGATAATTAAACAGAAAATTGGTTATGTATCAGAAGAACCTTTGATCTATAAATCTATGACTGCAAAAGAATTGTTTGATTTCACTTCTTCCATACGCAAATTAAAACCAGAAGAAACTACTGCAACATTACAGAAATATCTCGAGAGTTTAGAAGCTGAACAATATTACGACAAGCTAATAGCAACTCTTTCGCGAGGTAATAAGCAGAAAATGCAAATTATCTCTGCTTTGCTACATGAACCAGATTTATTGATTATGGATGAACCACTAACAGGATTAGACGCAAAATCTGCTAAGGTTGTAAAAGAGATTTTAGAACTTCATTCTGAAAATGGTGGATCAGTTATTTTTTCAACCCATATTTTAGAAGTAGCAGAAGAAGTTTGTGATAGGATTTGTATCATAAACAAAGGGAAAGCAGTAGCAACTGGAACAATGGATGAGTTGTCTAAATTAGCTGATAAAGCAGGAGCTGATTTAGAAGAAATTTTCCTAAAGCTTACACAGCAAGATGAATCTGTTAATTTGATCATTCACAACCTTAGAAAACTGACTAACAATGGTGCTAAAAGATGAGGGAAGTGGATTATTCTAATAAAGAACTCTATAAGATTTCAAAAGTAGTATACACTGAAGCAACACTACATCAACAAATTCAAGCTGCAGGAAGTAATAAAGCTAAATTTCTTGAAAAACTTGGGAAAAAGAAAAGCAATTTTGGCGGACAATCCATAGCAATGAAAGTTTTGATTGCTATATATATCATTATTTTTACAACAATACCATTATTAACTTTTATACAAATAAACGTTGCATCAGCAATACCATTTGTAGAAGATACTTGGAATTTATTTGTAGGGGGATTATCCAATAGTGGTTTTCTACTATTAGAATTAGTGATTTTAATTATCTTCTCAGTAACTTTTACTTGGGGATTCTTATCAAAAGAACCTTATAAATGGGTTGGAACACTCCCCTTTTCAAGAGTGGATATTAGTAAGATCAGTTTCTTCACATTTCTTAGGGGGATTAATGTTCAAATTATTGTTCTAGCTTTAGTTTTCCCTATAGGAACAATGATCGGTATTAATTTACCAAGAGGATTAGGAATTGGTTTAGGTAGAAATTTCATAATGTTTGCAATTTGTATGATTGTTAACTTAGCACATACTGTCTTTAATATTAGCATTGTTATTCTCTTAGGCAGAAAAATGGCCGAAGCTATGGAAGGGGAAGAAGCGAATAATAAAATGTCTAATTTTATTCGTATTACTACTATTTTATTCTATGTACTTTTTACAATGCTTGCTTCTTACGGAATTCAGATGGCATTACAAAAAATACCTCTCTTATATGATCCTGCTAATCAATTCATTTCCACAGAAAATGCAGATTATGTAAATATAATCCTTAGCTTTATACCATTTCCTTTTTCAGGAGGATATCTGTTAACTAGTGTGGCAATAGGTTTTACAAAGATACCTCCAATGGTAATTATTGGTTCTAGCGTAGGAACAGTATTACTTATTGGATTGGCTATTTTTGTGTTTAGGAAAGCATTACTTACACTACAAGAAATCGCTTCTCCAGAAAGTAAGATAAAAGAAAAAAGTGCAAGGAAAGAACCTATTATTATAGCAGTTAAAACAAGACATCCTATTAGAGCTTATCTTAGAAGAGATCTTGCAGTAATTACACGAGAATTACAAACTATTACTTATATGATTTTACCAATAATGATTCCTATCTCAACAGCTATAGCATATCCATTAAAAGGAGAATTAGGCAATACAGGTATACCTGCAATGGTTCCATACATAATGGCATTAGCTTCTTTCTCAACATTCTTCATAATCATGGGCGTTACTGCAATTGAAACTGGTGGTGAAACAATAACATCTTCTCTTCCGATAAATATTCGAGATCAAATCAAAGCTAAAATACCTTTTCTATTTTCTACTGTGCCATTAATGGTACTAATTGCTGTACTAATTAATTACAATAAAGAATTCTTTATGAATTTGCTTCTTATGACACTTGTATTGTTACCCTCTATCTTCATTATAGCAATAATTGGATTATTCTTGAAAATTAGATTCTTTGGGAAATTCAAATACAAATACGTAATTGAAGAAGTAAATACTAATTATAAAGAATGGAAAATTATTCTTATTTTGTTAATTTTGTTTATTTTAACAGCTGGTTTTATTTTTACGTTAATTGTAGGATATTGGTTAACATTAGTTATCGAAGGAATTTCTTTGGTATTATTATTGATTACATACCTTGTAATGTTTCCAAAGAAACGAAAGAAAGTTATTTTAAGATGAATTCCTTCAAAATACTTTTTTTTTAGAATTAAGATAGCAAATGATAGTAAAGAAAATATTTTGCATAATTATTTTTTTATTTGAAAGTTTTTGGTGTTTTATATCTTAACGATTTATAGTTATTTTTAGGTCCATGCCAACGAGCTTTACCAATTGAAATTTTCCCTATCTGGATTGCTTCTTCTGGGCAATTATTTATACATCTAAGACAAAAAATACATCGATCATCAAAAACTATCTGATTTTCTTTTAGGCTTATATTTTGAGTGGGACATTCTTTGATACAAATTTCGCATGTAGTACAATTACTATCAGCATGTAGCTTTTTTCTCATAATTTTCCCAATTAATGCATACAATCCAAGTAAAATAGCTGTAACAATAAATCCGAAAATTTTGATTGGTTTTTTGTGAGGAAGCTCACTAATTGATTGAGCAGAATTTAACAAATTGATAGCCTTAATGATTTTTTCATTGAATTTGTCAACTTTCTTTATTTGGTCAAAATTTTTACTTAGCATTCTTCTATGTAGTTTTGAATCCTTTTTTACCAACATGCTGATTTCATCTGATGCAGGCATTATAAATGAACTATAACCTAACGATTTGAATCCCTTTTTCTCGAGTTGATGGATTATATGCCAATTTGCTATTCCTTCAGCAATTCCTTTAGTATTGTAGACAAATAATCCTTTATTTTGAACCATAGGAACTTTTTCAACAAATTCTCTAACTAAACTTGGAGACATCCCTGCGTAAACAGGAAATCCTAGACAAATTAAATCATAATCTTTAATGATTTCAGGTGATGCCCAATCTAATGTAGCTATAGTTATTTCAATTTGTGTGTTTTGCAATTCTTTCAGCAAATTATCTTTTATGTATTCAGCAATAAATTGTGTATTTCCTGTACCACTGAAAAAAAGTAGAAGCAATTTCATAATGAATATGGTAATTGTTCTTGAAATAAAGATATTGTTTGTTAAATTAATGTTCCAAAGTGAATAATCAGCAAAGTAGTTAGTACTATTATAGTTATTATTACAATAAAACATAGACTAAACATAATCCATTTTTTTTCCTCAAAAGTTCTACCTGCGTAAACAATGTAAGAATAAATCATCATACCTGAAACAAAGATAAACACATAATAACCAAATATAAGATTTGGAAATAACAAAACAATACCTACTAATATTCCTGAAATCGCTGTGATTATTAAAGCTATATAAGTAAAAAATCGCGTTTTATCCCCCCAAATTTCTGTTCTTTTCTCTTCAATATAAAAATCCCTTATTTTAAAGATTAATGAAATGAAATTTCTCCCTATCATAAATAAACTGCAAACATAGATTATCGGTGCTAATGCCAAATTCCTTACCTCTTTCTTACTGCGAATAACAGATCATTTTTTCCTTTATAAATTCAGATAACTCTAATTTTTTTAGAAATAATCATAAGTAGTGTTTTTACTTGAAGTCTAATTTCTGCTATTAAGGTTTACGTTTCTAATTCAGAAGATTAATAAGTTTACAATCCAATATTCTGAGAACTATAGGTAGTTTCGAGTTTTTTTGGGATTATTTGAGAGGAGGATATGCTAATGATAGAATCCAAAAATGATAACAATAATACTTCTTATTCCATTTTAGTAAAGGATCTTAAAAGATATTTCAAAGGAAAAAGAAGTATGCCTGATGTAAAGGCTGTTGACGGTATATCTTTCCATGTTAAAAAAGGTGAAGTGTTCGGACTTCTCGGAACTAATGGCGCAGGGAAAACCACCACTATTAATATCTTAACAGGTGTGTTGTTACCAACTGAAGGAACTGCAATCATTGAAGGATATAACGTAGAAGAAGAGATGAAAAAAATCAAAGAATTGATTAGTGTATGCCCACAAGAACCTGCCTTGTACAAATTTCTTACTGGTTTAGGGAATATAAAGTTCTTTGGTGATATGTACCTTCTCCCTAAAGAGCAAATACTTGAACGAGCAGAAAGATTGCTTGAAATATTAGGATTATATGAAGCTCGTAATAGATTAGCAGGTGGTTACAGTGGTGGTATGAAAAGACAGCTCAGTCTAATCATCTCTCTTATCAATGAACCAGACATTCTATTTTTAGATGAACCAACAGTAGGAATGGATCCACGAAATCGACGTAAAGTCTGGGATTTTCTTAAAGAGCAAAAGAACGAGAAAAACACAATTGTCTTAACAACTCACTACATTGAAGAAGCTGAAGCACTGTGCGATAGAGTAGCAATTTTAGATTACGGGAAAATTATTGCTATGGGTTCTCCGCAAGAATTAATCGCTGAACACAAAGTGAAAAACTTGGAAGAAGTTTTTATGAAAATTACTGGTAGAAGCATTTTGGAGGGCATCGCATGAAATTCCGTAGAATCTTTGCTATTGTGAAAATGGAGATGATTAGACAGTTAATAGATCCCCTTGTCCTTATTTTCACTACTTTGTTAGTTCCTGTTCTAATACTTATTTTTGGTTTAATCTTGGGTGATAGCTATGGCTGGGGACCAGATTACACCATATTCGAACATATGTTACCAGGTTTCATAGCTTATGCTGGATTATTAACAATCTATGATGTTGCAGCTGGCGTTGCTGGTGAACGTGAAACTGGAATACAAAAAAGACTCAACACTACTCCATTAAGAACCTCAGAATATATCTTAAGTCAGATGATTTCTTATACAATCAAACCTATTATTCAACTTGTACTTGGACTAGGTGTAGCAGTAGCTGTTGGATATCGACCTTTAATATTCTTTGGCACAACTTACAATGTAGGACAGAAACTATTGGGTTGTCTACTTGTAATTGTATTCATGGTGGTATTCACTTTTTCATCAGTAGGATTTGGGCTTATAACTGCAAGTTTTTCAAAAACTGGTAGTGCTGCTGGAGGATTAGCTTTTATCTTTATTGTACCACAGCAATTATTTGGTAGCTTTATTCCTCCCTACATTTTTGGCATCAATCCAATTGGTTGGGCAATGCCTAGCTGGTATGCAGCTAGAGGAATGGGCTTAATTTTTGGAGGGACTCCTTTCTCTTTCTGGGAAATCTGGGTTCGATTAGGAATAATCCTTGCATTTAGTATTTTGATATATGGTCTTGGAATATTCTTATTTGAAAGAAAGAAAAGAAGATAGAATCTCTCCTAAATTTGAACGAGAAAATATTTTTCCGTTCATCTACCTTTCTTTTTTCTATAAAAATAAAAACAAGTATATTAATCAAAACAATAAATAATCAATAGAAAATTCAAAGGAAGTAATATTATGCAAAAAATAAGATTGGGAAGAACAAATCTAAAAGTTTCTCGAGTAGGTATTGGTGGAATTCCAATTCAAAGACCTTCAGAACAAGAAGCAATTGAAATAATTCAACATGCACTAAATAATGGAATAAATCTTATTGATACTTCACTTGGTTATGGGGAAAGTGAAATTAGAATTGGTAAAGCTATTTCAGGTAGAAGAGATGATGTTGTTGTTATTACTAGGACAGGAACAACAGATGGAAAAAGAATGAAAGAAAATCTAGAAAGAAGTATGAAACAACTACAAACAGACTA
>Ga0307377_10001244_pt1 | contig 33278 bp, 35 predicted proteins | sample TR3MG_FD_202535 | JGI IMG/M metagenome (GOLD analysis project Ga0307377, IMG submission 202535) | Soil microbial communities from Risofladan, Vaasa, Finland - TR-3 | ecosystem: Environmental > Terrestrial > Soil > Coastal area > Acid sulfate soil | place: Finland: Risofladan, Vaasa | collected... | reverse complement strand
TTGACCCAGGTCTTGTGGCAAGTGCCGAAGCACTTGGCGATCCCCTTATGGGGCGTGATGACGAACGATGGCTTGTCTTCGTCGTGGAAAGGGCAGCAGCCCTTGATGTTCGACGTCCCGTGCCACCCTGAGTCTGGTTTGAACTCAGTCGCAATGGAAAGCCAGTCGCCCCAGGAAAGCTCCCGCCAAATCTCGCGGAGCTTGTTGAAGAGGATCTTCTTCTCTGCCTTTTTGCCTCTAGGCGCCACCGGTCAACTCCTGGTAGGGCTTGCAAACCAGTCGAAAATCACACCACTTGCACGGCCACGAAGCGCGGGGCTTGGCCACGAAGGGTTCGACCAGGTTCTCCGCAACATCGTTGAGATGCCCGTATAACCAGGGGTTGTAGACGGTCAGGATCGTGGTCCGCGGGATGTAATCCAACCATTGAAGACGTAGGTCTTCTTTCCCTTGGAGAAAGTTGATGCCGCAACGAACTCCGCTGAGGTCTGGGACATTGGCCGCCGCGAGAACCGCGTACGAATAAAGCTGATGCTTCTTCGACAGGTCCTTGTGAATCTCTCGTGCGACACCTGACTTGTGGTCGAGCACGTACAGGTCTTTGGCTGCCGTCAAAGCGCCCAGGTCGAGTTTCCCACGGAAATACACGTCTTCAGCGAAGAACCCCGTCGGCGCACCTTCCTGGGTGAATCCCCACTCCACTTCGCGCAAGACCTCTACCACTCGCTCACGTTTGCAGAATGCGTCGAAGCGCTGAAGGAACGCGTCGATGGCGTCGTCGAGCGTCCGCAAATCGTCCCGCTCTTGCGCCGTCAGAGGCGTAGCTTCCAACGCTGTCTTCTTCGCGCTCTCGGCGTCCACGCCAACCACGCGATGCTCGAGGACCGTGTGCGCCGCGGTCCCTACTTTGTTCGCCGATGAAGAGACACCGCCAGGCGTCTTGTCGACGTACTTGTGCTTGAACTGCGCCGGACACGTATTCGCCGTTCCCGCTTTCGAGATCGACCAGGGCCCGTATTGCGCCGCTAGTTGCGATATGTCAATTGCCAAACCTAAAAACCCCCGTTAGAAATGTCCAGCTTTTCGTCGAACACAGAGCGTGGCCTCTATCCTCGACGAAAAGCTGGACGGCCCAGCTTTCCGTGGAACCAGGGTTTGTGTCTCAGGTTCCCTCGACAGTTGCCGGCGGTACTACATCGGTTTCGACGCGTTGCGCGCCGACGACTCCGTGGAATCCAGGTCGGGCTCGATATCATCGAGACCGGCGGTGAGGGCCGACTCGGACACAGCAGCCTCCATCTGTGCTGCCTGCATCGGTGCGGACGCGATCCGGAGATGGAAATCTCCCAGAGATCTCTGCCGCTCAGCCTGATACAGCTCTTGGAGAGCACGGGCGATCTTGTTGACGCCCGCGTCGTTGTCGCGCCCCGTGGGCTCGACCTTGGACTTCCAGTACGTCCCCAGGTCGCCCGTCTGCTTCTCGGTGGAGAGCAAATACACCTGCTTCCAGGGGAACGGGTGCGCCTTCGCGAGCGCGATGAGGGCCTGCCCCGCAGACCGGCTGGTCTTTGAGAACTGGCAGGTGTAGATCTGACTCATGTCAGAGGCCAACATCGCCACGACGATCTGCGAGTTGCAGTCCGTGCGCTCCTGTTGACCCTTGCCGCCGCGCTGTTTCCCGAAGGGGAGATAGGGGCAGACACCACAGATACCGAACTGGCCGCCGACCTTGCCATCTGGCGACGAGCAGACCGGGTTCCGGGACCCCTGCTCGAAGTTGATGTACTCCTCGTGGAAGTAGAAGGGAACGAACGAGAACGGCATCTCGAGCAACTGGCCCGACGTGCTGTAGAGGTTCCCCGGGCGGGAGCTTTCCGGCTTCTTGGGGTCATTGGAGGTGGGCTGATGGATCTGGATGCGCGGAGGCGCCCAGGTGTCGCTGACCTCTTCCATGCCCGGTTTGGCGGGATTCGCCAGTTCGACGAGGACGCGCACCTGCTCCCTGGCCTCGGGGCTCAGCTCGGAGTCGTCGATGAGGTCGGTCAGCGCCTCTCGCTTCTTGGCGATGCGCCCCGCCATCTTGGTCAGCTCCGCTTCCGTAGGGATGGTGATCCCCAGGGCGTTGAGCTTCTCCACGACCGTCATCGTGACGACAGGCTCGGTAACCACCAGGGCTGCCGTGGGCGGGACCTCGGTTGCCGTGGTGTCCAGAACAGGTGGTGTTTCGGTCTTCGTGGGAGCGGTCTTGTCGTTCTTGGCCATTCAAAATTCCTTTGTTCGTTATTGAAAATCCAATCACCAAGCAGCGCTGATTGGTGACTCATCCTAAGCCTCTCGAAACCAGAGTAGCAAGCGCTTTCTAACGTGAATCGGCGTAAATTGTCGATTCATTTGAGGCACCGAAAAGTCGCGCACTTCGGCCACCTGGGACACCCTTGAGTAAACCCCGTAAAGAACTCTTGTTGCTCCGCCGGGGAAGGGCTGTTACCGTGGAAACTCATGGAAACTCACGTGGCGCACAGTGCAACGCTTTACTTCGGGGACATCGCCAAAACGGTCCCCATTGTCGACAAACAAAAAGAGCGCCGCCTCATCAGCCAGTGGCAACAAAAGCAAGATCGTGCAGCACGAGACAAGCTAGTACAGTCGCACCTTCGCTTCGTGGTGACGCTGGCTAGAAAACGGTCACGAGACCCTGACCGACTCCCGGATTTGATTGCAGCAGGCAACATCGGGCTCATCAAGGCCGTTGACAAATACGACCTCAAACGGAAACCCGCGCCACGCTTCTTGACGTATGCTGGGTGGTGGATTCAGAAGGAGATCGCCGACGAGGATTATGCAACCTCCTCTCTCGTCCACGTCCCAACACACCGTCAAAAGGCACAGCGTCGGCATGCCAAAGAATTCCAGAAGGCGGTGCAGACAGAGGGGCCAGATAGCCCCAAGCTCCGTAAGCTAAATCCTGGCGTCCCTGAGGGCGTCACGATCACTATGGATGTTTTGCAGGAGACTGCGGACGACGACCCAAACAGTACGCCGGCCACCTACAACACGTTGCGCTCAAACCACCTGCTACGGCGGGTCATTGGGGAGCTGCCTCCCAGAGAACAGACCGTGTTGAACCTCTACTTCGGCACCAAGGACGACCCGCGAAACCTCGTACAGATCGCTGCCATCCTGGGCATGTGCCCCGAGAGGGTACGCCAAATCAAGATCAGTGGCGTGTCCCTCCTCCGGGATCTCCTCGAGACGCGGGCTATCAGTGCATCGCACGACGTCTACTAGTGACTACTAGTCCTCCGCATTTTTCATGCCGTCGCTGATCGCGGCGTCGATGTAGCCCTTGAGCCAGCGAAAAACCTCGTCTTCCGTGACACCAGGTTCTTTCAGCTTCGAGACGATGAAGTCAGCCTCGAGTGTCGTGTGCACGACAAGCTGTTCCTTCTTCAAGGCGACCATCGTGATGTCATCAGACAGGAGGTCGATGCGCATCAAGGCGACGGGTTTCGACCCCTTCTTGGCCAGGATCTGTACTGCGGTGAAGTCCAGCGGATTGAAGGCCCAGACACCGGTACCTTGTAGAGCCCCGTAGACCCCGAACGGGTCAATCGGTGCCTGCCCGATCAGAGAGAGCAAGACCTCTGTACGCAGCAAAGAAAGGCGGTTTAACCGCCGCAGGTTGTCGAGTACCGCAGGCGGAACGAGTCCCGAAATTGGGAGGATCAGGTCTACCTCATCAATCTCATCTGCGGTCTCGACGTAGGTCTCGAGAGTTACTTGGCGCGGAGTGCTCACAGTTTCGCGCGTGCTCCCATGAAGAATTCGGAGGCGTTGATCTGAATCTTGGTCACGGCCTTGGTCGCGTCGCTCGTCTGCGGGTTGCTCAACCGTGCCACAAGGATGCCGTACTGCTCGAGAGCAGCGCTCACGGAGCGCATCTTGATCTCGGTATCACCGAGAACCTCTTTCGCTGCCGCGATCTTGTCCTTGTCGTACTCCACGCCGGCATCACCCTTACGTGCCCGGGTCTTCTTGAGACCAAGCGCCTTCTTACGCTTGTCCGCCTCATCCTTGACGTCCTGCACCGACACGGCCTGCCCCTCAGCGGTCTTCTCCGTGACGACAGCCAGAACTTCTTTCTGCTGCTCGTGAGGGAGAGTGGACAGCTCGCGGACATGGGTAGCCGTAAGTACCTTCTTGGACACGGCTTCCCGGATCTCCGGGGCGGTACGGAACAAGGCCAAGTGTTGCGAGACGTAGGGTTCGCTCTTGCCGATGGCCTTGGCAGCTTGGGCCTGGGACATCTTGCCCAGGGTCATGATCTGCTCGATCTGCTTGGCGACCTCGAGCGGCTCCAAGCTCTCCTTCTGGAGGTTCTCCAGCGCCGCGACAATCGCGGCCTCGGTCGCGTTGCACTTCTTCAGCTTGACCTCGATCTGACGAAATCGATTGCTGTTCTGCTCACGGAGCAGACCAATCGCACGGTAGCGCCGTTCACCTGCGATCAAGAAGTAACTGCGACGTCCCTTCTTCTTCGACGGACCTCCTTCTCGTACGATGATCGGCTGCAGGAGACCGACGGACTCGATGGACGCGGACAACTCCTTCAGGCGCTCGAGGATAGCCATCTCATTGTCGTCGAGCGCCTTCTTCAACGCCACAGGGGACTTGAGGGTAGTTGTCCCATCCTCCGCAACGTCGAAAGCTTTCTTCACAAAGACGCTGAAGCTCTCGCGACTATTGAAATCGTCGCCGACGACGACATCGGCGTAGGGAACCATCTGTCGGATCTCACTCATTCGGGATTCTCCGCTTCCTCCAACAACAGGTCGTAGAGGAAATCCAACTTCGCCCGCAGTCGCTCGGACTCGGCGGAGTCTGGGGTGTTGTGGAGCTGGCTCTTCAGCTCCTTGATGCGCTGCCGCAATCCGCGGTTGCTCTCCGCGACAGCTTGCGGCGGCAGGTCATTGCTCGTGTGATTCGCAAGCGCGTCAAGCGCGCTTGCAACGCGGCTAGCGGACGGTTTCCCCTTCGCTACCATCGGCAGCAGCTGCGAAATGACCTCTGCTGCCGTCCGTATTCGCTCCTTCGTCACAAACCGCCGTCGTCGATAGAGGATCTTCTCGACTACATTTCGGCCCAAATTACCCCTCCTGTACGTGCTCGAGCACGTGTTCTTTGTTGATTTTTTGGAACTCCATCTGTTCAAGGGAGCGCCCCTCGAGCAGCTGACCTACAGCGTGATAGAACTCCACGGCTACATCCTGTACTGATGAGTCCGGGTCGTTGTAGACCGCGAGCCACAAGGCACGAATACAGGCGAGGCGACGGACGATATCACCCGTCACCTTCAAACTGAGGCCGCTACGAACACCCCCCTTACGTGGCACCATTATTCCTCGAAGGGTTTGGTACCGTGCACGGGGCATTTGGGAACGTTGGCGTCACCTTCCAAGGCTTTCTTGCACAGCGGACATTCCGGCTTTTCCTTCGGTTTGTCCTCGGCCTCTTTGGGCGGCTCTTCGGTGACAACGCCATACTTCTCCATAGCGGACCTCTCTTCACGTAGGAAAGGGGGCAGGCCCGGAGGCCCGCCCCCTCATCAGACGTCTAGCGTAGCGAGACTTTCTGCTTCTGTTCGACCAGACTTCCCTTGATGACTCGGAAGGTCTCCGGGACGTCTTCGCCGCCGTTCAGAAACGCCTCCGCATCGCGAGCGTTGTCGAACATGCGGATCTTGCCTTCCACGATGAAGACGGCTCTCTTCACCCGCTTGGGCTTCTCCTCGGTCGTCGCGGGGGCTGCGGTCGTCTCGGTCGTTGCGGGCGCAGCATCCTTGGCACCGTTGGTGGGCGGCTTGGCCCCAGTCTTGTTGTCCTTGGTTGCGGGTGTAGTAGCTTGGGGGGTCATGTCGTTTTTCTTCTCCTGAAGGGCTATTTTTTTCCGCGACAAAAGCGGTGCATGGAACACCACTTCTCAGAACACCACCAACACGATGGGTCACACTTCGACCAATTGGCCGTCGCGATTGTCCGGGCGACATCGCCCAAGACGCTGACGCCATGGTTGACATCGGCGGGAGTCATCACGCTCGTAAGCGCTTCATAGCGAGGGCGCGGCACCTTAGCACGGCCCTTCACCACTTGATCGACCTGAATGTCGGGAACGTGCTCGACTCCCGCATAGAGCATGAACTGGAGCGAGTTCTTGATCTTGTCCTCGTTCCATTTGTTCGTCACGACCTTCAAGTCGTGGAGGCGCAGAGGCTTTCGGAGCTTTGGCTCGACAAGCAAGCGTGCCCCGGCCTCTTTCTGCAAAGTAAGGGCAGGCGCAACCTGTTCCCTGATGTCCTGGTACTCTTGCTCATTGAGCGCCTGCACCTGAACCGAGTCAATACGACCCAGGACAGGAAGCCGCATCTCTGTGCCGTCGGACGAGACGGTACTCACGACGGTGGAGAACGTTTTTTCGACGTTGACCGGCATCGAGGTGCCCGCGGCTTCTTGATGGAAGACCTTGGTACAGTGGATGCCGAGGTCCTTCACGGCCCCTTGTGTCTGTCCTTCCCAGTCTTCGATGAGCTTGATCTGCTTGTTGAAAGTGTCGGAGTACACGTCCGTCGACACATCCAAGGACGGCAGTACGCCAGTGAACAATAGCGTCTCGAGCATGTGCTCTACTGCGCGGTGGACCTGGATGCCCTGGAACATGCGCGCCGACGTGACGGGCGGACGCAACTCCACGTACCGCAGGTACCAGGAGTACGGACACTTGAGGACCATGGTCGCCTGAGACACCGAGAGGTATCCCTGGGGCAAGATGTCCACCAACGACGGTCCAACATCGTCGGGGATCGGTATCGTGGGATCGAGGATCTCCTCAATCTCTTCCATTCCGGGTATTGGCACTAGTTTTCCTCCGGGAATTCATCGAATTCCTGCATCATGTCGTTTCGAGCCAGCTGTCGGGGTCCTTTGGGCTCGAACTTCCCAGGTTGCGTCATTACGAGCTGCTTCGACGCACCCAGGACACTGCCCATTCCGACCGCCTCTTCAGCCGCTGTGAGAGGAGGAGTCTGCTCTGTCGATTGATCGGCAGAAGAAGGAGAAGGAGACCCCTCGGGTGCGGGCGTCTCGTCTTCGGTATCTACTTGCACAGTAACTTGGAGCGCTCCTTTATATGCGAGGGTGGTTCCACTTTTTACGCGAATGCCTTGCGCCTGCATGTCCTTGTGAACCAGGCGCAAGATATCCTTCTTCTCGTAGGTGACCTTGATCTTCACTAGCCCTCCGTGACCTCTACGAATTGCGCTCGCAACACGGGACGCGACATGTTGCGCTGGTACTTACACGCGGTGTCGAACAAGGCCACGCCTCCGGCGAGACAGGGGATACTGCGGTCGCAAAAGATGCAAGCGAGCTTCGTGGCCAACACCCTATCGACCTCTACTTTGTTGTCGAGCAAATGCACGATCGCCGGGTCCACTGTCTGTTTACCTAGTAATCGCCAAACTGTCACGTTCTTTGTTTGCCCAATTCGGTAGTTTCTGTCTAAGCTCTGGAGGTAAGATCCGAGCGAATAGGGGAGGGAGTAATAGACCATGTACGCGGCAGCATTCAATGTGATCCCGACCCCGGTCGAGACCTGGGCTAAATAAACGCGTGTATCAGGGTCATCGTTGAATTGGTCAGCTCGCGCTTGAATCTTGCTTCCGGTACTCCCGTCGACGCGGACATAACCGATGTCCATCTTCGTCAGCCGCTCCCCGATGATGTCCAATTCCTTCTTGTAGTAGCCCCAGACGATGGTCTTGTTGGGCGGGTCAACGAGGATGCTGTCCAACAGCTCCACGAGTGCCTCCAACTTGGGGTTCTTGTCGAAGACGGTGACCTGATCTTCGAGCCGCGCCGGGGCCACAGCACACGCAGGGGTGCCAGGCTTGATGCCGTTGGGAACACAAGCAAACTTGTGGGGGCACCCCCCGTCCTCGACATTGTCGCAGAGGCCGAGGGTCTCGTTTGTGATGAGGAACCCCGACGAGACCTGGAGCAACTTGTTCAGGAGAACAGCCATGTGCGGGAGCACTGAGTCCGGTGGCAGCGCGTCTGTGACTGAATGCATGCCGCCGAGCATGTGGATGAGGTTGACAACGTCGACTCCCATCTCCATGACGAGCTGGTTGTAGAGGACGCTCTGATGCCGCGACAGCTCGAACTCGTGGTTGACCAACGTCTGCGGCGGGAGGTCCAGGCACTCCTCCTTCGTCTTACGAATCGCCAGGAGACCAGTCCTAGCATTCAGCATGTCCAGGTTCTTGTACCCCAGAACCACGTGAGAATTCGGGCCCGCGTGGTTGAGGAACTTCCGCTTATACTTGTTGTAGGGCTCCGGCATGAAGCAGTCGCCCAAAAAGCGATACTGGCCGTAGAGGTCCAAAGGACTACCCAATGTTGGGGTGCCGGTCATGATAATCTTGCGTGACGCTTTTTGACCGATCTCATGTGCTGCCCTCGTCACACCGGTGCCCCACGTCTTGATGCGATGGCTCTCATCCGCAACGACCAACCGGTATGGGACTGCCTGGTGGATGAGGTCGACGAAATTCCGGGCTGTATCAAAGGTCACCAGCAGCACGTCAAACTCACCGCGTGCCGTCGCCTCAATGACAGCCTGTTTCTGTTTCGGCGTCCCCAGGACGGCTCCCCAGCGCAGCGCCCCTCCCGAGTGCTCGTCAATCTGGCGCCCCCAGTTGAGGACCGTCACGACGGGGCCCAGGATGACGGTGGGGCTCTTGTGCCCCAGGAAATGCAACAGGCGCATCAGGTCAATGATGATCTTCGACTTGCCGAGCCCCGCGGCGTAGAACAGGGCGGCCCGCAAATAGAAGTAGACGTGGCAAAGTCCCTCAACCTGGTGGGCGTAGGGCTTGGTCACGTACTCGAAGCCCTCGGGGAGTGTCAGAGCCTCTTTACGCCGTTCAGTCTCCTCGAGTCCGGTGAGGTAGCGTTGCACCGGGTCAGAGAATTCAAAATTGATGTGGGCGTCGAACCCCTGCTCGAAGTCCGCCATCACCGATTTTGCAGCTGGCAAGAACGCCGGGTACATCCAGAGCCGTTGTTCACCATTCCAGACAGCGCCGAACGGTCTCCCGAACTCAGCCGACTGTTCCGAAATCGTGAAGACAGGGACGCCATTGCTCGCGCGTCCCAAACGGACCACTACATTCATCGTCTCTCCTTCCAGCCAGGGCGCTGGACATCGCCTGCACTGAGCGGCAAGATGTACCACAACCCACGGGCCACGGTCTATGGGATAAACATCCCTCGGGCACCGGTCTCCTCCCGCCTTTTGGCACCCCGCAAACAGCCTAGACACGGCCAACACAGCTCTGGCCTACAATACGTGAACAAAGGCGGAACAAATCATGCCCGATCCCAGTAGCGACCCCACCATCTCAGACATGTTGTCCCCGACCAGCTCCCACGGGTCGCCGCTGTTCGACTTCTTGACGGCGTTCGCACCCCGGAAGCTGAAGGACCTGTTCCGTCTCTGCGAGTACCTGTATTTCAACTGCTCGCAGATCTACGCGGCGCTACAGAAGTTCTGCACCTATCCAATCACGGACATCATCTACGACACGACCAACGAGTCGTTGAAGGAAAAGTGGAAGAAGCTCCACGAAAAGACGTTGAAGACCAAACGGCGCCTCTACCAGGCTGCCATCGACAAGTTCGTCTACGGTAACTTCTTCGCGTCGCTCTACACCCCCTTCATCCGTTTCTTGAAGTGCCCGAAGTGCGAACACCTCACCAACATCACCGCGGTCGACTACAAATACGAGCCGAAGAAACTCGTGTTCAAGTACACCTGCCCAAACTGCAATGGTGCGGTGAGTGGCACGGTCGTCGACAAGCGCCTGACACGGGCAGACAAGGTCGCCATCATTCGATGGGATCCAAAGCTGATCGATATCGACTACAACCCGATCACCGACCACAGCGAGTACTACTGGACTATCCCAAAGGAGATCAAGGAACGGATCACCAACGGGAACAAGCACCTCATCAACACGATGCCGGTCGAGTTCCTGAAAGCGATCCGCGACGACAAAATCTTCAAGTTCTCCGAGGGCGCAATTTTCCACATGAAGATGGACGCCCCCGCAGGCATCGAAGCCCAATGGGGCTTCCCCCCGCTCGCGTCGACCATCAAGCTCTTCTTCTACGCGGCTGTACTCCGTAAAGCCAACGAGGCCATCGCCCTCGACTACGTCGTCCCGTTCCGCATCATCTCGCCTAAGCAGGCCTCCTCCGACGGAGATCCCGTCCAGCGCATCTCCCTCAACCGTTGGGCCGGAGAGATGAAGACCAACATCAAGCGCTGGCGCCGTGACCCGCTCCACATCATGTGGTCGCCAATCCCCGCGGAGATCACTCACCTCGGTGGGCAAGCCCGCGCCCTCATGACCCTCGGCGAAGTCCAGGCAGCGGAAGACAACATCATCGCGGCCCTTGGCCTCCCCAAGGAATTCATCTACGGCGGCTTCAGCGCTATGGGTTCCGGCATCCAGCTCCGCGTTCTCGAGAACCAGCTCCTCCACCAGACTGGCGACCTCAACGACCTGCTTCAGTGGCTCACCGACAAGATGGCCAAGATGCTTGGCTGGGCTTCCGTCGAGACAGAGCTGGCGCCGTTCAAGTTCATCGACGACGTCCAACAGAAGACGCTGCTCATCCAGCTCAACAGCTCGGACCCCGAGGGGCCGTGGATTTCCAAGACCACGATCGGCGAGGCCTTCGACATCGACCCGGCAGAGGAACGACAGAAGCGCGAGCAAGAACAGCTCGACGAGATCCGCTCCCAACAAAAGATGCAGATCGAAGTGCAAAAGCTGCAGAACACCTTGGCGTCCCAGGTACAAGCGCAGCAGTCTATGGGACAGCAAGGACTGCAGTACGACCAGCAGCAAGTCATCGGGCAGGCTGACCAACTGGTGCAGCAGCTCATGGGCCTCGACCCAGGGACGCGACGGTCCCAGCTCCACGCCCTCCAGATAGAGGATTACGTCATGTACTCCGTCGTGCGTTCCCGGATGGAAGATGAGCAAACGGCCATGAACCACCAAGCTGTTACGGACGCCCGGGCAGGCGCAGGAATGAACGGCGCAGGAGGCGGCGGCGTACCCCCCGCTCAATAGCAATTGCGCAATCCCGCTACTTCGATAGGATAAAACCATGGGCAAAACCGACGCGCCTCCCTCCTTCGCCGACCTGATCGAACAGGCACAAAGAACCCCAAAAGACGGGGGACTTGGTGTTGATGTTTCGAGTCCCTTCTCCGTCCCTGTTCCAGACGACCATCAAGTCGTCAACCTGGACGAGGAAGACCCTCTGAAAGTACCAGGGGTCCCGAAGTACAACTACGAGGCGCACGTTGAATACTATGAACTGCCGTCCGACGCGAAGGCGTACGAGGCGACGCTGAACACGATCCTCAACGGAAACGCGATCTTGCGGTTCGAAGACCGTCACTTCACGAAAGAAGGTGACTGCGTCGTCATCGTCAACTACCTCACGTACAAGCCTCCGCCAAAAGAAAAGGACGACGAGAACGAGGAACGACGAAGACGAGAAAACTAGATCTCTTCAGCGTCTTCTTGTACCAAAGAAACGCCTTCAGCTTAGAGAGACTCAATGCCCAGAGACAAAAACCTGTCGCCCGTATTGATGGATTCACTCACGCGACGAGAGAACATCCGGCGCAAAACGCTCGAGGGGTTGTCTGAGTCCTTCCCGCTTCAAACCAAGAACTTCTCCGTCACCATCAACAACCCGCGGGTAGAGGAAATGGAGTACTCCTCCCGTGAACAAAAGAACGCGTTGCTCTCCGGTACCACACTATCGGAGCGCGTCCGAGGGGACCTCGTCGTCAAGGACAACCAGGGAAAGGTTGTCAACGAAGCAAAGAACTTCACCCTCATGCGCCTGCCCTACTTCACCCCTCGCCACACCTTCATTGTCGATGGCACCGAGTACAGTGTCTCGAATCAGATCCGCACAAAACCAGGTGTCTACACCCGGCGCCGCGGTAACGAGGAACTCGAAGCCTCTTTCAACCTTTCCAAAGGTTCCAACTTCCGCGTCCTTATGGATCCGGCCAAAGGCCACCTCTTCGCACAGCCCACGAGCAACGCCTCTCGCATCCCCTTGTATCCTGTCCTCCGTGCGCTCGGTGTACCACACCAGGACATCGCCAAAAACTGGGGGTCGACGGTAGCAGAGACAAACCGCTCAGCGTTCAAAGACTCAGAACGGCACGTAGACAAGTTCTACAAGAGCTTCATCCACCCCTCTCAACAGGTGCACAAGACGCCGGAAGATAGGGTCAAAGCTGTTCACGATTACCTCAACAAAACGCAAATGTCCCCTGAGGTCACCCAGCGCACGTTGGGAACTGCGTACGACAAAGCGTCACCTCTCGCCATGCTGGCGGCTTCGTCAAAGCTGCTCGATGTTCACCGTCAGGCCGAAGACACCGACGACCGTGACTCGCTGGAATTCAAAACTTTCCACTCCGTCGACGACTTCATCAAGGAGCGCCTCCATCTCGACGCCCGCGGAATCAAGGCGAAACTTGGATTGAAGCTCGACGCACACAAAGGCAATGTCCGCAAAGCGCTCCCGCCTGCCCCGTTCACGCGCTCGGTGCATTCATTCCTAGCAAAGTCCGCGCTCTCTGCAGTCCCAATGCAGATCAACCCTATGGAACTGATGGACTCCGCTGTGCGCGTCACGGCGTTGGGTGAGGGAGCGATCTCTTCTGACCGTGCGATTCCGCTCGAAGCGCGGAACGTCCACTCTACTCACTTCGCGATCATGGACCCGGTCCGGAGCCCGGAGAGCTTCAAAACAGGTATCGACATCCGCGCAGCGATGACTACTCGGCGTGATGACCAGGGCAATCTCTACGCGATGCTCCGTGATGTGAAAACGGGACGCCGGGTCCCAATGAAAGCCACGGACCTCGCCAACGCGGTAGTTGCTTTTCCGGGCGAGAACCTCGGTAAAGGCAAAATCGTCGACGTGATGCGTAACGGAAAGGTTGAGCAGATTGGTGCCGGAAAAGTGACTCACCAGGTCGACCACGCATCCGACCTATACGGCCCCACGACAAACCTGCTGCCCCTCCTCAACGGTATGCAGGGAAACCGTACGCTCATGGCGTCGAAGCAGCAATCCCAGGCGCTTTCCCTCGTAAACCGAGAAGCGCCGCTCATTCAAGTACGGTCGTGGGACTCCCGGAAGTCGATGGAACAACAGATGGTCTCGAAGATTGTGCCGACGGCTCCCGTCGCGGGCACCATCGAAAAGATCGACCAGGACTACATCTACCTGCGTCCGACAACGACGAAACGTGGATCTGCTGATGATGACGGCGACGGGATGTTCAAACGCGGTTCCTATGAAGAAGATGACGAGTTCTACTCCGACTTCCTCAAGCTCGCCAATGAAGACGGACTCCTGCGTCTACACTACGACCAGAACTTCCCTCTCGCCGCCAAGTCGTACCTCCACAACGATCTCAGCGTGAAGGCCGGAGACAAGGTGCGTGCGGGACAGCACCTGGCCGACTCGAACTACACCAAGAACGATACGCTCGCGCTAGGCACGAACCTGAGCGTCGCCTACATGCCGTACCGAGGTCTCAACACAAACGACGGTCTCGTCGTCTCAGAGAGTGCTGCCAAGCGTCTGACGTCTGAGCACATGTACAAGTACGTCATGCAGCTCGACGGTGACCTTGTCGCCAAAAGAGAAAAACACCGCGCATACTTCGGCAGCATGTATTCCGCCCAACAGTACAGCCAACTCGACGATGATGGCGTCATCAAACAGGGCGCAACCGTACAGCCACACGACCCTCTCATCGTCGCCGTACGCGAAACCAAAGCGACAGGCAACGCACTCCTACTGGGGCGGCTGTCGAAGTCCTTAGTGAAGCCCTATGTAGAGGAGACTGAGGTTTGGGACCACGACCGCCCTGGCGTCGTGATGGACGTCGTCAAAACACCTCGCCGCATCACCGTAACGGTGAAAACCGAAGAGCGTCTTGGTATTGGCGATAAGCTCAGCGGGCGCTATGGCAACAAGGGTGTCATCGCCAAGATCGTGCCTGACAACCAGATGATCCACGGAGAAGACAGGAAGCCTATCGACCTCCTTTTCACGTCAGCAGGTGTCGTCTCCCGCATCAACCCGGCACAGATCGTTGAAGCAGCGCTCGGTAAGGTTGCCGACAAGACCGGAAAACCGATGCTCCTCGACCAGTTTCACCCAAGCGACAACGTGGAATTCGCTAAAAGGCAGCTCAAGAAGCACGGGCTCAAAGATAAGGAGACCGTGTTCGATCCAGAAACGGGGAAGAAGATCCCAAACGTTTTCGTCGGCAAGAGCTACATCCTCAAGCTGTTCAAGACGACCGATTCCAACTGGGCGGCACACGGCGCGGAGCGGTACGACTTCAACCAACAACCTGCTCGTGGCGGTGCCGACGGCGCCAAAGCTCTCGGCAAAATGGAATTCGATGGGCTCGTCGCGCACAACGCACGCAATGTCCTACGCGAAGCTGCGTCAATCAAAGGGCAGCGCAACGATGAGTTCTGGCGTTCCGTCCAGCTCGGTCTACCGACGCCCGCGCCACAGACATCGTTCGCATACAACAAATTCCTTTCCGCCCTCCAGGGCGCCGGGGTGAAAGTCGACAAACAAGGGAACCGTCTCGCACTAGGCCCTCTCACGGATCGAGACATCACCCGGATGTCTTCCGGTGCGTTGCGGTCTCCTCAGAAACTCCTACGCGCCAAAGACCTCAAACCGGAGAACGGCGGCCTCTTCGACCCCGCCATGACAGGAGGGACGAACGGTACAAAATGGTCACACGTCAATCTGCACGAGCCCATCGTCAATCCCGTGTTCGCTGAACCGGTCAGGCGTCTGCTCGGTATGACGAAGAAAGAATTCACGGAGCAACACGGACAGCACGGGGGCGCGCATTTCCAAAACGAGCTGAAAAAGATCGACGTCGACGCCAAGCTCATGGACCTGCATACCAGCACCAAAACGCTCCGTGGTACAAAGCTCGACGATGCGGTCAAGCAGATCAAGTACCTCAACGCACTCAAGGCCCAAGATCTGAAGCCGCACGATGCATACGTGTTGACCAAGATCCCCGTTACGCCTCCGGTGATCCGCCCCGTCCTCCCCCTCAAGGACGGACGACTCCAAGTCGGAGACGCGAATCTGCTGTACCGCGATGCGTTTCTAGCCAACAAGCAGCTAGGGGCTGTGAAAGGGATCCTCCCTGCAGACGAACTGAGACAACCGCGAAACCATCTCTTCGAGTCCATCGGGGCCGTCTTCGGTACACATGCTCCTACGAGCCCTACTAGCCAGAAACGGGGAGCGAAGGGCTACCTCAATCTCATCGCGGGTACACGCCCGGGAAGTGGGTTCTTCCAGTCCAAGCTAATGAAGCGTCAGCAAGACGTCTCAGGACGAGCAACGATCGCACCAGACCCTACGCTCAACATGGACGAAGTCGGTGTTCCCGAAGACATGCTCTGGGGGATGTACGGAAAGTTCGTCATCGGGCGTCTCGTGAGGAAGGGGTACGCCGCCACTGACGCCAAAAAGATGGTCGATGAAAAGCAGCCGCTCGCGCGGAACGAACTGCTCACCGAAGCACAAGAACGTCCTCTCATGGTCAACCGGGCTCCGTCCCTACATCGCTTCAACATCGTTGGAGCCTTTCCGAAAATCGTCGAAGGGAAAACCGTACGGCTGAACCCCTTCGCAGAGAAGGGAATGAACGCGGACTACGACGGGGACGCGATCCAACTCCACGCACCCGTGACGCCTGGAGGTGTAGCTGACGTCAAGAGGATGACTCTCTCGAACCTCATTTTCAGCGACAAGAGCCCTGGACAACTCAATGTCGTCCCCGAAATGGAGTCGGTTCTCGGGCTCTACAGAGCGTCGATGACGGGCAACAGAGGGAAAGCGAAGCATTTCGCCACGAAGCAAGACGCATTGGCCGCATATCACCGTGGTGAGATTTCTCTGAAAGACAATGTTGAGATTGGACGGTAGATCCGCGTAACTTCGCCTATAATTCGACCATCATGCCGATGAAGAGCAAAGCACAGCGCCGTTGGATGTGGGCCAATGAACCAGACATGGCCGCCCGCTGGGAAAAGGAAACCCCCAACGGAAAGCGCCTCCCCGAGAAAGTCAAGGAGGCCTTCATCAAAGGTGCCGCGGACGCTCTGACCCTCTTCGGCCTCAAAAGCGCAGCGAAAGAGTGCCGCCTGAAGATCCCGAAGCCTGACACGGGTACCTTTCACGGCGTGAAGGATGCGTTCCTCACCGAGGCACGCAAGAATGCTGAGCTAGCTCCAGGTTTGCCGCCGCTACCTGCCGACGAGGTCGGCGGACTTCTGCCCCCAGGCCCTCCCCCTGTGGATGAAAACGCGCCACCGGAAGAAGAAGCGCCCACAGAAGATACCCCTGTCGAGAAACTCACCGAGATTCTGCAGGCGCTCCCTGACCCTGTCCCATCTTCCAGTGATGCACGACAGGACCCATTGGATCGTGACACTATGTGGGGGGCACCCACAGACCTGTCCGGCGGAGACGCAGGCGGTCGCGTAAGTGACCTAGGCCAAAACACCCAGATAGGGGCAGCTTTCTAATGCTCAAAAACGCACATGACCAAGGCTATGTGGATGCTCTCGCTGCTTTCGGCCTCGAGAAGTACGCGGCGGGCTTTTTTGGCAGACAACTAGGGGCTGCCAAATCCCTTGCAGCAAACGTCCGAGGGGGCTTCGGCGGAAAATTCAATCCCGCAGTTGCCGGCGAAGGGTGGAAACCCCCTGCAGGCTTCAGCCCCGAACTCGGGAAAGCTATGCATCGTCAACAAGCCGTCGGCAACCTCAAGACGTTGGCCCCCGGCCTCGCCATCGGTGCCGCCGGCCTCTATGGCGCCAAGAAACTCTTCGGCAAATCAGACGAAGAGAAGCGCCGCGCCTCTATGGGCCTAGGCTAACGAGTGCCCACGTTCGGTCAATACCTCGTCGACGATGCCCTCCCTGTACAATACAGAGGACGCGGCACCCTCACGAAGAAGAATCTTCACAGCGTATTGACCGACGTCGCCAAAAACAATCCGGGTATGTACTCCGCTACCGTCACCAACCTAAAACGGCTTGGAGATGAAGTGGCCACGCTCGAAGGAATGTCCATCGGACTCGATGACCTGACCAACGAGCCAAAGCGTACAGCGTTGATGAAGACGCATGCGACGAAGTACCGCCTCGCCAAAGGTGCGGACAAGGAGAAAGCCCTCCTGACTGCTCAAAACGCGATGCTGGACTACACTAAGACCCACCCTGGTAGAATGAACCAGCAGGTCGTCTCTGGGGGGCGTGGGTCACACGGACAGCTCATGAAAATCGTCGGTGGGCCAGTCCTCGCTCGCGACGATAAGGACGAAATCGTCCCGTGGTTCATCAGCAAGAACTACGCGGAAGGCCTCAAAGCGTCTGATACATGGGTCGCGGGCAGCGAAGCTCGAGTCAACATGATCAAGACGTATCTCGCCCCTGCTGATGCAGGCGACTTCGCGAAGATCCTCGTCAACAACATGGGCGACAAGCTCGTTACGATGCCTGACTGCGGCACCAAAAATGGCATTGCGTTGAAAGCGAGTGACCCCTCTGTCATTGACCGGTATTTGGCAACAGCCCACGGCCAACACCCCGCGGGCTCACTCGTTACGCCTGCCGTCGCGCAGAGGCTTTCGAAGAACACGATGATCATCGTTCGGTCTCCGATGACTTGCCAAGCCTCGAGTGGGGTCTGCCAAAAATGCCAGGGCCTCTCCTCCAACGGGAAACCCCACACAGTGGGAACGAATGTCGGTATGCGCGCTGCGCAGGCGCTCGCAGAACCCCTCACGCAGTTTGCTCTCGACGCGAAACACGGGGGCCGCGTAAACACACAAGAGAAGAAGCAACTGAGGGGCGTCCAAGGCGTCCGTCAAATGCTAGAGATGCCGCGCTCGTTTCTACACCGTGCTGTTCTCGCCGAAAAGGACGGAGACATCACGCGCATAGAAAAAGCGCCTCAAGGGGGCCACTACATCCATACCGGTGGCGACAAGCTCTACGCCAGTCCTGACCTGCGCATCACTGCACGTGTCGGAGGGAAGGTAGAAGCAGGAGACGCGTTGACAGACGGCATCCCGAAGCCAGATGAGGTTGTTCGTCTCAAGGGACTCGGACAGGGGCGTGCCCATCTGGTAGATATGCTACACGGCATCTACCAACGGGAGGCGGGGGGTGTCGACCGCCGGCACCTGGAAACCCTGGCGCGTTCCGTCATGAACCACGTCGAAATCACCGACACAGGCGAAGACGACGATCACGGGTTCATCAAAGGGGACATCGTCGACTACAACCGGTTCAACGCTGCGATGTCGAACCAGCGGAAGCACGTCTCGATCAACGACGCCATCGGCGAAACCCTCGCCGGAAATGTCCTCCACTTTACGGCGGGAACACGTATCACTCCTTCGATGCGCGATACGCTGAAAGCGCGTAACATCGTCTCTGTGAACATCGCAACCACAGCCCCCCAAATGGTGCCTGTGGTTCGTGCAGCATCCCGAACCCCTTTGCTCAACCCTGACTGGATGTCGCGTCTTGCTCACCGCTACCTCAAAGAATCGCTTCTCACCGGAGCCCACCGAGGTGATGTGAGCGATCTGCGCGGAACGAGCCCCATCCCCGCCTACGCGGCAGGAACCACCTTTGGACAAGGGGAAGGGGGGCGGTACTAATGCTTCGCGAAGCTCATCAGCGTGGAATTCAAGACGCTCTCGAGAAGTACAACATCAAAGAAGCCGGCCCCTTGAGCAGCGCGCTGTCATTTGGTCGTATGGCACTTGTCGGTGAACTCCCGACGGTTGTTCGACAGGCGCGACAAGGTGGCCTGCGCCGGGTCTTCCAAAGTTCGGAGGGAGGTCGTCCAGGCGGCATTCTACACCCCTCGAATGTTTTCTGGCCGACGATCCCTGGCTCCCGAGCCAAATCGTGGATCTTCCGGGGGCTGGGTGCTCTCCCTGCGATCGGTGCCGTCCAAGCCGCCCGCGGCAAAGCAGGCGACCCGAATGAGAGCCGCGTCTCCAACACCCTGGGGGCCCTTGGCTCCGCAGCGGGCCTCATGTATGGAGGCCTGGCCGGAGGTCTGATTGGTGCTCCGATACTCGGGAGCCTGGGACATCACGTAGGAAAGGGTGTGGGGCGTATATTTAGCGGAAAGCCTCAACCCCCGGCGCTCCCTCCCGCGCCCCCGCGTCAAATCCCTCAACCCGCTGAATCAGCGCCGGACGGATATCCGCCGCCCGTGAGTCCCTATTCTAGAGGTGTTTGATGATCCGGACAGCGTATAGTAATGGTTACGCAGCCGCCCTCGCTCATTTTCACGTCGACGCGCGGAAATTCGCTGAATTAAGCGCAGGTACCATACAGCGTACAACACCCGCCGCCGAACAACCCCAGATGGCCCCTCAGGTACCGTCCGCGACCCCGACCCCTGCGACGTTGCCTTCAGCGCCTGTTGCACCCAACGCCCGACCAACCCTTTAAGTTGATTTGAATAACCCAGGGAGTTGGCCTATCATTCCTCTGCCGAACTTCCGCCGCTCTTGAGGAGACACGACATGTTCAAGCATGCATATGTTCGAGGCGTTCAGAACGCACTGATCCAGGGTGGGCATGTTGCGTTCCCCAGTGTGGACGACGCCTGCAAAGTTGCCGACTACATCGCCGAGCGCGTCGACCTGGACCCGCTCAATGGTGAAGCGGTCCCCGTTGACAAGACCGCCGCGATTGCGGACGCGGTCATCGACGCCTCCAACTGGTACCGAGGTCAACCCGGGTTCAAAGCCGCCGCGTTCCAGAAACTCGGCTCCGTCGATGACCTCGATCAGCTCGCGCACGCGCACGCCATTCACCTGATGGAGAAGGCTGCCGAGGGCTCGACCATCGAAGGCGGCGACAAGGGCAACACCGAGCCCACCACCGGCGAGGGCAAGATGGATGCCTCCGCGCGTCCTTCGGGCTACGCCGAGGATTCCCAGGGCTACACCGAAATCGACACGCGCCCCGGCGCAGTCGGTGCCGAAGAGCCCCAGCCCAACGCACCTTCGGTCTCGCCGCCGGGCGACAACTCCGTCGTCGAGCAGTCGCGTACCGCGTCGCTCCAGTCGATGATCTCCAAGCTCGCCGAGGGCTCAACGATCATCGGTGGCGACAAGGGCAACACCACACCGACCACCGGCGAGGGCAAGATGGACGCCGCCCTGCGTCCTCAGACCTACGCCGTTCTCCCGCAGCAAGGCGCGCTCGGTCAGATGATGGCTCACGTCAGCGGCCCCGCCGTCATCGGCAAGGAGATTCCCCAGCCGATGAAGCCCGGCGAGTCCCCGACCGGAAGCAACTCGGTCATTCAGCACTCGCAGAAGGCCGCCGGCGCCGACCCGTTCATCACCCTCTTCAAGAAGACCGCCGCCGAGGTGCACACCTACCTCCCGGGCGCTCTGACCGAGGAGCAGAAGGTCGCTCACGTCCGTGCCTGCATGGGCATGACGATGGAAGAGAAGGCCCACTACCTCAACGGCCTCCAGAAGGAAGCCGCCGACAAGACGTCCGGCGAGATGCCCGCGTTCATCCAAGCGAAGATCGACGCCAAGAAGAATGGCGACAAGAAGGACGACGACGAAGGCAAGAAGGACGACGACGAAGGCAAGAAGGACGACGACAAGGACGACGAGGACGACAAGAAGGAAGCGTCTCTCGCCGCCCATCTCCGTCGCATCACCGCCTCCGTCAAGGCGTAGGTTCCAGTCCATGAAGGGAGGCCGTCTCGATGCTCGCTCGCCACATCAGACTTGCTGGCGTACGTCTTATTGAGACGGCCCTCTCGTCGAAACACGCCAACGTCGCACTCGCCGCCCCGGTATTGCCCGGTGCCCCTCGGGGTATCCGGGCACCTACCATTCAGGGGCTACGGGATCAACACCGCGCCAAACTAAAGGCGCCCTCAGCAACAGCACAGGCGGCTATCCCGAAGGTCGTTACGACGCCTTCCACGTAAGGACATCTTATGCCCAGCATGAGCCCTCGCACGCAACAGATGCAGATGGCCTCCGGCGCGGGGGTTGATCAAGCAACCGCGATGTTCGAAAAGGGCTTCAGCGAGATGGCCTATAACGTCCTTCTCGCCAAGCTTCCCGACATCGTCGAAGACGTCGTCACGTTCAAGGTGCTCGATGTCGATCTAGACCAAGGAACGGGCATCGGTGCGTTCGTCCTCATGCGCGGAGAGCAACCGCTCTACATCCCTGTCGTCATGAGCGACAACAACCTGAAGCCGCTCGAGCTGATCTACCACAAGGGGCTCAACATCTTCCTGCCACTCAGTAAGCAGTGGCTTGAGGAGATGGACAAAACAGAACTGGGCTCCCTCGGAAAAGGTATCAAGACGCCACAGTCCCTCTACACCGACGTCGATATCCGCAACGTCGTGGTGCCGCCGATCACAGGGCGCTTCTCCTACGCCGCCTGGGAGCCTTTCATCCTTGCCGACGTGGCACGCGTCATCAACGCAGAAACACTTGAAAAAGTCGCCTCTGAGCCGCGACGCGTTCTGATCGAGTTCCTCACCAACGCACCGAACTTCGTGAAGACCGCCTTCACCCGCGTGCTGGACAAGAACCCACGCATCCTCAAGCAAGCCGCACAGGTGTACGGCGTACAGGCGCTCACCGGAGCCCTGCGTCTCAACATCGAGAAGGTCGCGTCAGCCACGGGACTGACAGGCGGCGGTCTTTGGATCGCCGACAAGGACACAACTCCCACGCAGTTCAAGAAGGTCTTCGGCGAGAAGGCCCCGGAAGCCTACGCGGGCGTCAAGGTCAAAGGCTTCGCCGCCAAGGACACCCGCAAGAAGCGCAATCACGCCGTCCGTGAACAGCCCTACCAACACTGGACGGAACCGAATCAGCCGGGCGTCTACACCCTCTACAACAACCAGCAGGAAGAGAAGGCGGCCCTCGTCATTCCATACCCCGTCGACCTGATCGACAACAAGACGAAGAAGTACGACAAGAAGCCAGTGGCGCACGGGCATGGCGCGGGGCACGACTACGACGGCGTCTACAACGGACGCGGCACCCAACGCTTCCCGGGCATCTACGATTACGACGCGAAGATGCACTACCTCGCTGTGTTCGCGAACGGCGACTACATCCAGACCGACAAGCTCGTCGGAGAAACATCCGTCGTCGACGAACTGTCCGGCGGCGCGCTCCACCGGCATCTCTTCAAGGGTAGCCAGGGCACCCCGAAGGTCGGGAAGGGCTTCTTCGTCCGGCAGCACGGTGGACACATCGAGGCCACGGAGCCGCTCGAGATCAAGAGCATCACCACAGACTCCGAAGGGGCCCGGCGCCTCAAGGCAACCCGCGTCCACGGCTGGGGCGAACCCCGCGAAATCGTCACGCAGAAGAAGCACCCCTACGGCGACATCTGGATGCCCAAGGGCGCCAGCATCATCTATCTGCCCCCCACGTACATGTGGATCCCGCTGAAGGAAAAGCTCAACGCGAACGACTTCTTCCGTTGCGCTCTCGACCTGGCCGGCTGTGCCTCGTCGTCCCTGTCTGCCGTCGGCGCCAAGAAGGTCACCGTGAAGGACGCCTCTGCCGGGCAGTTCTCCATCAACGGTGCTCGCGCTCTCGACTACGTGCCTGCGCTCAAGAAGCTGGCAGGGGGCTACGTGCTCCCCGTCGAGGTGGCAGAGGAACTGCTCACCAAAGCCGCGGAGGACCGTTCTGTCTCGGTCTGGGTCGCCTCCGGCGAAATGCTCGCCCACGCCCAACAACGACTCCAGAAGCTTGCTCAGGACCCGGCAGCGGAGGCTCCTCCGCCTGAGGAGATGCCGCCCGAGGAGATGCCGCCCGAGGAGATGCCGCCCGAGGAGATGGAGCCTCCCCCGCCGTCCCCCACTGATCTGGCCGCGATGGAAATGCAGCAGCAGATCGACCAGGAAATGCAGAAGCTCCAAGAGAAGAGCCAGATGCTCGCCGCGCTGACGGCCCGCACCCAGGAGATCGCGACCGGCGCCCCAGTCCCGCCCACGGTACAAACCGAGGCTATGGGGGCTCCTCCGCCCTCCCAGAACCTCGCAACCGGCGAACCGATGCCCATGGGACCCGACCAAGGTCCCTTCGCTCCTCCGGCCCCGGGCGGCGCGCTACCACAGGACCCTGGCATGATGGGCGACCCGGGTATGATGGGACAAGACCCGTCGATGATGGACCCGTCGATGATGGACCCCTCCATGGCGGGCCAAGACCCGGCCATGATGGCACAGGACCCGAACGCGCCCATGGACCCGTCGATGATGGGACAGGACCCGTCGATGATGGGTCAGGACCCGTCGATGATGGGTCAGGACCCCAACGCGATGGGGCAAGAAGAGCAGATGCCGCCGATGGCGATGATGGGCCAAGACGGTCCCAACGAGCGTTCGCTGGCAGAGGAGATCAACCCCCAGTTCCTCGAGCAAGCGGGCCAACTCCAGAGCGACGACATCTTCGACGCCGCTGCCGTCTCGAGCCTTGCCCAGAGTCCCGCCATCAAGGAACTGGTCGCCCAGTACGTTCCCAACCTCGAGAAGGCTCTCGACAACCTGGGCCGCGTCATTCTCTCTTTGTGGATGCAAGAGCCCGCCCTGAAAACTGACGTCGGTGACGCGGCTTTTGCGGACCTGGAAGACAGTCTTCGTACAACCTTCAAAAACCTCGGCGACCTGGTCCTGAAGCTCAGCCAGAGCGCCCACACGATCCGAGGACCCCTAGAACGTGCGGGTTCGTAACCCAGACCAGTGCTATCGCGCGGTTGTCGAAGCAACCGAGCCCCCCGAGCACGTCTACGAACGTGGTCTCTGGAACGCGCTGCATTCACAACCGGTTGGTGACCCCAACATCGAATGGGCGCTCGAGATCTTCACCGTGCCTTTCGAACGCGAGATTTTCCAAGCATGGCTTTTGGCCCGTGCGACCGAAGACGACATCGAACGGTGGCTCCGCATACCTCCCGAAGTCACCCGGGTCTACTCTCACCTCTTCTTCAACGTCGACATCTTCCGTGACGAGCTGGACTTGCTGTCCTGGGTCCAAGAGTTCGAAAAAGACCGGAAAGGGTCCGCCTACGGCACCCAACTACTGCGTGACGCCGTACAGAGCGGCCTCGAAAAACTCTGTTGGGTCTTTGGACGGAATGACTACGTCGTAGATCCCGATCGCGTGAAGCAGCGCGCAATGACTGACCTCTATCTTCGCAGCCTTGCGGGACGTGGCCACAGCGCCACCAGCAAGGAGGCGCAGGCCGCGCTCGCCCACAGCAATGCCGCGTTGAAGGCCGCGCAAATCGTGGGTCAAACGTCTGCCCCCGATGCCCAGGCGTTCCTGCTAAAATTGCGGTACCGTGAGATGACCACTCCGGTCACCGAGACTGACGCCGAAGAAAAAATCCTCCACTAGGAGCGCCCATGCCTGTACTGAGTGAACGTGACTTCGACAAACTGGCTGCTCGCATAGTGGACCAGTTTCTCGACGGTGATACGAAGCTTGCCGACGCGGCAGCCAAGGTCGCGGCCAGCTCTCAACTCAACCCCGACCAAATCGAGCGCCTCGTCCAATCCGCAAACACGCAGACGTTCCTGCGGATGATGGACCGGCGCAAAGAGGCCGGCGAAGAAGACCTCATGCACGAATTCGACCCGATCGATTCGCGCCAGGTCATCCGTATCGTCATCGACGAAGCAGGTGTCCACGTCAGTGGGCCGCATGACCACGGGAACGACGAAGACGGCGAAGGCCCTGTCGAGGACGCCGCCGACGAAAACGAACTCCCCGACGAGATGGCAGCCCTTCAGGCAGAGGGCGGAGAAGAAGCAGAAGAAGACGCAGCAGCGGCTGCCGTCGAAGAAGCGGGCGAGGCAGAAGACGCCGCCGAGAACGTGCAGAAGCTGCAGGAAAAGAAGGAGGAGAAGGAGGCAGCCCTCCGGTCGCAGCGCCTACGGAAGCTCGCGGGAATCCTGGAAGACCAGTACCTCCAGCACGAGTGGTCCTTCGAGGAAAAGTTCAACGACCTCGTGATGCGCTTCAAACGCGCCCACGTCGAACTGCCCTTCGCGGAATTCGAGAAAGACGCCTTCGCGGAAACCCGCGATAGTGTCGGAGCGAGCATCCTAAATGCACTCCGAGGGTCTCAAGGACTCCCGGAACTCAACCTGAACATCCCTCTCGAAAAAACCGCAGCCTTCGCCGATCATCACATCAGTGACGACAGTCCCGAACTGCAAATGTTCGAGGCACTCACCAAACTCGCACACGAGTCGCAAAAGGTTCAGCGAGGGCTCGAGTGGATCAGGTCCCAATGCGCCTAGCCGACATCGCAGCAGCCGTCGCTCAGCACGGGGCACGTCGCTACCTCGAGAAGCACGCTGGAATCGGCGTCGCACTCCCGATGGGAATCGGCTACGGCCTATCACTTCCGTCCCAAGTGAAGGGGATGGGGAAAACCTATCGCAACTCACGACAAGGTCTTGACCAAGCGGCGCTCGAGCAACTTGATCCGGCAGTCGCGACCCATTTCAAACATGCGGGCTGGACCGATTTCATGCAGGGCGCAACTGGCATGGTTGGTAAGCCAGATAACTTCTCTGGAGGAGGCTCCTCCGGTCAAATGGCCGGAAACATCATGGGACCCATGATGGCTGCCGGCGGCCTGCCCGTCATCGAGGCGCCCGGCAAAGCCCTCGGCACCCGTATCGAACGACGTCTCAGTGGACGTGAGTTCGGGGAGAAAAAGGACCCGCTGCGGATGTTGGGGCAGTCCACCATCATGAGCCTCGGCAAGGGCATCGGCCTCTCCGGCGCCGAACTACTCAAGGATATGGCATCAAAGGCTGTAGCCGCTGCGGGCAACGCCGGCAATGCTTCAGCGCGCAAAGCAATCCTCGATCAACTCCGCCGTGAAGACCTCATCATCCAAGAAGCTGATGACAAGATGTTGATGGAGGCCTACCACACGATGGAGCGCTTTGCTCCGGTACTCTCCACCGACAAAAACGCGGTTCGTTCGTTTCTTCGTCAAGCGGTCATGTCCGGCGTCGGACCTGACTACATGACCATCAAACTGCTTGCCGATTCCGAACGCGCAATCACCGGCAAAGACGATAAGAGGTAGTCATGGATGCTGAGAAACTGTACCCCGCGCACCTCCGAGACACCCTTCGTCGCGTCGGACTCCACAAGATCGCCGGCGCGATGTTGGGCTGCGACGAAGTGACCCTCAAAGAGGCTGTTGCCGTCATCGGAGCAAAGGCCTACTTTCGCCGGCGCGAGACCCAAAAGATTGCGGCGGGTATCGACGCGCTGGAAGCTCTCACGTGCGCTGGAGAGAAAACCGCGGCGTCACCGTCAGGTGAAGTCCTGCGCGCCCTTCTTCGCTCTGGGCTACCCTCTGCTGTGGGGGGTGCGGGGCTCGCGGTACTTCCAAAGATTCTGTCCCACGAACAGAACGCACCCTCTGACTACATCGCGCCCGCCCTCCTGGGCGGCGGCCTTGGACTCATCGGCGGCGCTGCTGGAGCAGGACTGAGAGCGACCAGAGCGAACCCCGAATCCGCCGCTGGAATCGCGGCGGCGATTCGAAACGCGAGCTAACCATGAGCCTCTCATTCGTACAGAGTCTCGAGACATCCCGGGTGCTTCAAGAACGCCTGTCCTCCGCTCCTCTGGGGGAGAAACACGCGGCCCTAGAACAAGCCACAGCACAGGCGGACTTCGCCACCTTTGGGATGTTCAAAGAGGCTCTCGGAGTCGGGCCAATGGGGCCGATGTTGAGCGCCGCGGGCAAAGGCTTAGGTTGGGGCGCCGGCTTAGGTGTGCCCGCCCTCGGTGTCGGGCACATGCTCGCCCGCGACGCCCGGGAGCAGACCGAGAAGACCATCGACCATGCTCGCAACCAGGCGCTCCTCACAGCGCTCGGCGTTGGCGGAATGCAGGGAGTCGGGCAAGCAATCAGTGGTGCACTGAAGCCCCGCGGAGCAAGTCCTGCGCTTCCCGAGGCTCCCCAAGCCTATGAACAATCGATGGCTCGGCCCGGCCTAGATGTGAATGAACTGGCCAGTCTTCGTGGACTCCCGATCGGGGACGAAGGATTCGAAGACTACCCGGGGTTCAAAACCAGCAGCGACGTGGTTCTCCGGAAACTCGCGGCTGTGGTATTACTTGACGACGTCCTCGAGCAGCAAGTGACCAAGCTCGCGGGAGTCGAGCGCGACGACACGATCGAGTGTCTTTTCCTCAACCGGAGCCACGGCGCGAGTTTACTGCGGGAACTCTTCTGATGCGTAAGATCCTCCTCCTCGACGACTACTTCCCCACCGGAGAGCAGACGGTTCAACCCGTTTTGCTCTGGGGGCCTGGTCGAGGCAGGCAGGATCTATCACACATCACCAAGACCGCATCCGACGCACTCGACTACATCAAGAACGTCACCCCGGAACCCGGCAAAACGCACCTTCTCCTCCTGGCGCTTGGGTCCGAGGAAGCGTACGGCCCCAACCGCAACGGAGACGGTTTCCCCGAGCGCCCTGTTCCTGCTCGCCACAAAACAGCAGGTACCAATAGTCGTCGTTGGTTTGTCGCCCCGGGCGAAGAACTGACCAAGCACTACCAATCCTTCGAGACAAATCCCGCCCACGCGTTCAAACACCACCAGAATCGCGACCCGAAGAAAGCCTCGGGGCAAGTGAAGAAAGCGTTCTGGAACGGCAAAATGCACCGGGTGGAGCTACTCATCGTCATCGACAACGACAAAGACCCTGAGTGGGTTCAGCGCGTCAATGACGGGGATTTCCCGCCTGTCTCGATGGGATGTCGCATCAAGAAGGACGTATGCTCTCGGTGCGGAAACGAGGCACCAACGCGGGCACAGTACTGCGACCACGTGAAGTTCATGATGAACCACGTGAACGCCGACGGAACCAAGAACTACGTCCACAACCCATCTCCGAACTTCTTCGACATCAGCCGTGTGTTCCGTCCTGCGGACAAAACGGGATACACCCTGAAGAAGGTCGCCATGGCCTACGAGATCCGCTCAAGCGCGGAACTCGGTGACGTAGCCGATGCCATCGAACGGAAGAGCGCGGCAATCCGCAAGATCTCCGATATCGACAAAGTCATCCGCGGAGAACCTGTCGCCTCTTCGAGCAACCTGTCGCCAAAAGAGCAACTGCTCATCAAAAACTTCCGCGACTACACGGCGCCCAATCTCGCTGAAACGCCGGACCTCCCGATGGAAGAACTACGCAAGCACTCCGCTGCGCAGGTCTTCGCCGCGCTAGCATCACTCGGCATGATGTTCAAAGACGCGGAGTTCATCGAGTTCATCGGTGCCAAGATGACGGGGAACGCGTTACATATACCGCGTGAACTCGCACGAAAAACGGCAGCACTCCTCCCCACCGTCTTCACCCTTTTCGAAGCGTCCCCGGCGCTCTGCGACGAGATCATTTCATCAGGGGCGTTGGACGGTACACGGGAGAAAATTGGCGAAGACCTACTGACGCTACTGGCCCCCTTCCAAGAGAAACGAGCAGCCGTGGGCGATATGCTGTACCGCCGCCTGCTTCCGGAAGGCACCGGACTTCGCTCGGACGCCCAACCAAACACCGACGTCCTATCCTACACAGACCCCCGTTCCGGGAGCACTTACCGGACAACACGCGGGGCCGCTCTGGACATGCAGGACACACGGACGAAGCAAAACATTGGCAATGTACTGGGCGGCGGAGCCCTCCTTCTTGGAGGCTACAAACTGCTCTCGGCGGTACCCTCTTTGCGCCCGTTGGCACTCCCTCTAACCGCCGGCGCAGGGTACCTCGGCTACAAGGCAATGAAGGGCCCCCAGAAGAATGTGATGACCAACGAAGGAATCTCAATTCCTTACCAAACGGAGTTCGCGCCCCCAACCAAGCTGGGGACTGATAGTATCACTCCTGTGGTCGTCAATTTCATCGAGGCCTATGCCCGCAATACCCCGTCTGGTACCGCCAAACAGGGGGCTGCGTTGCTGGGAGCCCTTCAAAAAACCGCCACCATAGACAGTGTACGTGGCCTCGAATTGGATAGTGAGCAGGTCGCCCAGGCCCTCGGAGACCTTGCTATATGTTGACAAGACAAGCACCCTCGGCGAAGCTGAACTGGTTGAACACAGTTTGGTTTTTTCAACTACGCGGCCTATGATTTCTGGGCAAGGACGGGTCGCCCCCGAATTGGAGAAACGGCAATGAAGCTCTCGAGCGTTCTGGCCAGCATCAAGGGAACCGAAGTGGAAAAGACCGCGAGTGCTTCATCGACTCCGGGCAATCCAAACAAAACTGCGGAAGCGCCGTCGACCACCGGCGAGAAGCTGAAGCAGGCCCTCAAGGAAGCGACTGCCAATCCCACCCCAACGGAAAAGCAGGCTTCCGCGGGTTCCCCCGTAGGAGACCTGATGAAAACCGCGTCGCAGATCGTCAGTGCCGAACACGAGGCCCTCGTCAAGGAAGCGCACCTCTACGGAAGTGCGGTCGCTGACGGCTTCCTCGCCCGCGTCGCTCAGCACACTGACGCCGTCGACAGAGTCGCCGCGGGAATGCCCACCAAGACCGCGTCGGCTTCCGATGACGGTTCCTTCGAGAAGTTCGCGTCCGAGAACCCCGGCCTCGTCAAGGAAGCCGCGGAACTCGGCTACGCCACCACGATGGGCCAGATGGAGAAGCTCGCCGAAGCCTCGTACACACAGGGCTACAACGGCGCCGTCGAATCCATCTACAAGTTCGCGAACGCCTCCTTCGTCCAGGGGTTCGAGGACACCGCCCAGCTCATCACGGAGCTGCGCAGGTAGTCGCTTCGATGTTCGCACCCCGCAACATAGCTCTGCACGCAGAGCTACTCAAAGAGGCGGAAGAGAAAGTAGCTGCTCTTACCCCTCTCACTGGCGGCTTGATTGGCGCCGGTTCTGTGCTCGGTGCAGGCATCCCAGCCGCTCTCCTCGCAAAGCACTTGGCTGAGAAAGACAAGAAACGCGCTCGCGATACCGCGTTCGGTGCCGGCATGGCTACCGGTGTCGCGACGCCTCTCGTCATCAAGAAACTCTTGCACATCGCCAATGAGCGCGGACTCGTCCCTCCTGACGCGCTGGGAAACGCATGAGAACCCCAAAGAACATCGCCGCGGTTTCCGACGAAATCCTCGCCGAAATCGAGCATGGAGAGCAGATCAAGCTCGCTGAGGTGGCCGCCGTCCGCGCCCCCGTCCCTGCCTACGAGACCGAGGTCGGTGAACTTCTGCACAAGGTTGCGGAAGACCTACGTGCTGTTCCGGTCCAAGTCACCTATAATGACCTGGACATGTTCTTGGGAGAACAGCGATGAGTGAGGCCCTTCGCAAGCTCGCCGAGTTGATGCGGCAAGAGAGCACCCTCCGCAAAGAGGCCACACGTAAGAAGTGTGCCCAAATCGTCACCGCCGCTACCGGACTCGACATCTTGCGGCGCAAGCTCGGAGCCGCGTAATGCTGAACCTCGAAAAAGTGGCCAACGTACTCGACGCCGCCGCCGACCACCTCGATGCAATCGAGGCAGAGAAGGTATCGTCCGCGCAAGCAATCCGCCAAGAGCGCGTCGACGAACTCGCGTCCAAGTACGCTGATGCCACCGGCGAAGAAATGCCGGATTCGATCCGGGCCAAACTCGCCAACAGTGACAAGGATGTCGTCGAGCTGGTAACCTCGATGCTCGAGAAACAGGCCGGCGAGTTGGAAGCGCTGGGCGGCCCGTCATCTCTGAATGACAACAGCGCTTCGACAACTGTGAAAGAAGCCGCGGACCAGGCCGAAGATCGTTTCGTAGCTTGGATCAATTCGTAAGGCCATAACGGAGGCAAAGACAAATGCGACTCAATGGACTTTTCGATGTTCTTCGTGGATGGCCCCGAGAGGGTGCGATCGACGAAACCTTCCCGGTTCACAAGACGGGCGGGACCCTCGACACTGTCGTTCCGGGGCACGTGGTGTACGTCAACACCGACGGCGAAGTACAGCTCGCCACCAGTCCGGACGCCAGCATCGCCGACGGCACCCCCGTGTGGGTCGTTGTCGAAGGCACTGACGACTTCTCCGGCCAGTTTGTCGAGAAGGCCGTCTGCCTCCGCAGCAACGCCATGTTCCGTCTCGACCCCGCCAACTTCGCCGTAGGCGCCTACCCCGTCGGCGCGCTGCTGTCCTTCACCGCAGGCATCTGGGGTGTAGCCGTGGCCAAAGAGCAGGTCATCGGCGAAGTCATCAGCGACGACCAGGCCACCGACGGCACCATCGTGGTGTACTACAGTGGCGGAGTTGCCGCGAAACTCTAGCCTTCACCCGTAATCGACACGGCTGACACCAGCTTTCCAGGAGAGACACATGCCCAGCGCAATGAAGACCCAGACGCAGCAGGTGTCCGCCCAACTGATCAACTCGAACTTCGTCAGGAAGCTCGAGGACGGGCGGACCAAGGAAGCAGAGAACGAGGCCACGGCGTTCATCCGTCAAAAGATGCGTCAAGAGTCCTTCATGAGAGAGGTCATGGAACCCGTCATGTTGGGCGACGACGAGATCGATCGCGACGAGAACACCGACCAGCCGAAGAAGATCGTCGAGAAGGAGCCCGACTCCGTGGCGACCTTCGTGCCTTTCCACGGTACCGGGCCTCGCACCTGGTTCCGCGGCAAGCGCTTCGCGGTCTACTTCGGCAAGACCGAGAGCCAGCGGTTCACCAAGAGCAAGTTCGAGCTGATGACGTACCAGAACGACATCCGCAAGATCTTGAGCGACAACTCGGTGAAGGACATGGCGGACCAAGAGGACGCCAAGGGCCTCGGGACCGTCAACGCCATTCTCGCGCTCAATCCGACCCAAATCATCGCCGCCGGCGCGTTCTCCTCGAGCGCGTTCAAGAAGGGCTTCCAGGGTCAGGTCGATCGGCTCCAGCCCATCGGCAAGATCCTGATGACCAAGAGCCTGTACTACGAGGCTCTCGATCTGCCCGCCACCAGCGTCGGCAACGACGTGGCGTCGCGGCACTACGATCAGGGCATCGAGAACGAGGAGAAGCTCTGGGGCATCCCGGTCATCTCCACGATCAAGAAGTCGATCGTCGACGACACTGGCCGTCGCAGCGCGTACATCTTCGCGCCGCAGGGCTGGCTCGGCTGCTTCTTCCTGCTGCAGGACGCCACCCTGTACATCAAGCAGGAAGCGGACATCATCGAGTTCTGGTCGTACGCGGCTCCGGGCATCGGCTTCGGCAACACGAAGGCAATGACCCGCATCGACTTCCCGGTGTAGTACACTTCTTGACGGCCATGGCCGTCGTCATGGCTTAACCGTAACGTCGGAGACGCCATGAGTACTATCCTCGTACACAACGAACGCCCCAACGTCCTGGACCTCTCTGGGGTCCAGGATGTCAGCGGTCTCCCCGTCGTCCTTCAACCGAAGGGCACGGCGGGGAGCACGCGTGAATGCCCCGGGGAGGCCGCGGAACATCCGCACCTCATCCGTGTGCGTGAGGCCGGCTGGGTCACAGTCGGGCCTGCCGCAGCGAAGACCGTGGTCAAGCCGCCGCCCGCGCCGCCCGCGCCGAAGGCCGTCGAGCCCGCGCCGCCCGCGCCGCCCGCGCCGCCCGCGCCGCCCGCGCCGCCCGCGCCGAAAGCCGTCGAGCCCGAGCCGAAGGCCATCGAGCCCGAGCCGAAGGCCATCGAGCCCGAGCCGAAGGCCGTCGAGCCCGAGCCGGAGCCCGAGCCGGAGCCCGAGCCGGAGCCTGAACCGGAACCCACGCCCGAGCCCGAGCCCGAGTCGAAGAAACCGACAAAGCGCAGCCGTCGACGCTAGTGTCATTCACACCGAGGGCGCTGGAGTTCTAGCGCAGAGAGACGGGGTGTATGGCGCCGCCGCCCGGCAAGCGAGATCTGGTCCGTTATCGTGAGGTTCGGCGTGCCGATGTCCTCGATGACCAGAAGTCCGCCCTGGCGATTCTCGACGCGGACAGCTCC
>Ga0307377_10001243_pt1 | contig 33290 bp, 31 predicted proteins | sample TR3MG_FD_202535 | JGI IMG/M metagenome (GOLD analysis project Ga0307377, IMG submission 202535) | Soil microbial communities from Risofladan, Vaasa, Finland - TR-3 | ecosystem: Environmental > Terrestrial > Soil > Coastal area > Acid sulfate soil | place: Finland: Risofladan, Vaasa | collected... | reverse complement strand
TTCATTGTTAGGATTTCGATTACTTCGTCGACTGCTTCCCGGGCGTGAATTATGAGTGGGAGATTATATTTTTGAGCCAGCTTGATATGCTCCTGGAATAACCTAATTTGTTCTTCTTTTGGTCGGTCTTCGTTGCCTGGTGGAGCCAGGGAAAAATCAAGGCCGGTCTCGCCGATAGCAACGATAGCGTCTAGGGGAGAGCGTTTAGCGTCAAGTATTAGACGTTCAAGAGACTGAAGTTGTTCTTCAATTGGCATCTGATTTTCTGGATCAGTCTTGTGGGGATGGATACCGACTGAGGCAAAAAGGTAGCCGGGGTATTTTTGGGCCAGCTCAACGGCACAAGCAGAGTCTTTTATACGGCTACCGGCAATGATAATCCCGGTAATACCGGCTTTTTGGCTTTCCGCTACCACTTTTTCAATCTGCTCCAAGAGCGAGGGAAAATTCAGGTGGGCGTGAGTATCAATCATCTCTCTATTTTATCAAGTCAGAAGCTTGACAGAAAGCCTCTTTTGGCGTTAAATTTGGTTACTTATGGTAGGGTCTCGGTCGAAAGTAAAGAAGGCGGTGATTGTGGCGGCGGGGTTTGGGACCAGATTCTTGCCGGCTTCAAAAGCGATTCCCAAGGTAATGTTCCCGGTTATCGATAAGCCGATTATCCAATATGTGGTGGAAGATTTGGTGGAGAGCGGCATTTCCGATATTACCTTTGTCGTCTCACCCTATTTTCCGGAAACTAAAAAATACTTTGAACCCTCGGTCGTCTTAAACGAGCTTTTGATGAAGGCAGGCAAAGAAGAGCAGATAGAAAAGCTAAAAAAGATTGAGAACCTGGCGGACTTTCACTTTGTGGAACAAAAACCAGGGGGGATAGTTGGTACGGGGGCCGCCTTACTCCCGGCCAAGGAAGCGGTGGCGGATGAGCCTTTCTTTTTAAGTTGGGCGGATGAGTTTTATCTGGGCAACCCACCAAGGGCCAAGCAGTCAATTGATGTTTACGAAAGGTTTGGCGGAATGGTGATTGGTTGCCTGAGAACAACTGATCCGAGAGATGGGGACCGTTGGGGTTTTGTAGTGGGTGATAAAGTTGATAAAAATGTGGTTAGAGTTACCCAGTTGGTAGAAAAGCCCGGAGAAGGGAAGGCGCCATCAGAGTTGGCCACCATGTCGGGACAGGTTTTACTGCCGGAAGTTTTTGATTATTTGGAAGAGGCCCGGAGAGGCTTACTGCCGGGAAAAGAACTTTATGTCAATGTCCATGGAATGGGGAAAATGCTGGCCGATGGTTATCCGATTTACGGGGTGGAGTTTCAAGGCTGCCGCTATTTTGATACCGGCGATAAATTGGGCTACCTCAAAACTTTAGTTGAATTAGGCTTAGAGTCGGAAGAGTTCGGAGAAGAATTTAGGGAGTACTTGAAGGGCTTGGTATAATCATTTCATGATTGAAAGACCAGGTCGTGGACCAATCCATATTGAGGCTAACTCCGCCGAATTTTTAACCCAAACCACCAATCTAGAAGATTTTTTGGCGGTTTGGGAAGAACTGCCTTCTTTGGGGGTCGACAGTCTCTGTCTTCTTCCTCACCGTTGGGCACTTCAACAAGGGGCGATTGACAGCCTCAAGGAGACAAGGACTAAAAATGGCTTACCATTGGTTGCTGCCAGCCATGAAGAGGCAGCCGGGATGGAAGGCTCTCCTATTGTTGTTGCCAATTTGGGTGTTGGCTGGAATCCTTTTGTCCGCCATTATCCTTTGCCCGTTGCCATCGTTCTTGGGGCTTTTAATCACTTTGTGGTTAGAAAAGCTTACGGGGATATCGCTCGCCCCCAGTTAAATAAGGCGGTCGGCCGGGAGCTTTTTCCGAAAGTAGGCCGGGCCCCCATTGAACAAGACGGATTTTTTCCTTCGGTCGAGGAATGTAAGACGATTCTCACAGCCTATTTTGAAGCCTTTCCTCAAGCAAAGCTGATTCATCACGAGTTTGAATTTGATTTTCGGGGGAGGGATTGGCTTTTTAAATTTTATCCAGGTCAGGTAGAAGATCTTGACGGGCTTTTAGCGAAGATTGACGCGCGGACGGATATTACCGGCGTGGTGATTGACCCTTTGCACTCAGAGGATTTAGGTCAAACCATTAGTCGTTCCGGGCAACCGGTCCAACCTTATTATGGCGACTGGGAGAAGAATATTGAAAGAATTGGGCCAAGAGTAAAAGGGGTTGATATCCATCCTTTGGAGGATATGAGTATTAGAAAGTGGCTTAACGGAGGTTATTTAGAAAGATTGGCAGAGGCCACGGGCGGGCTTATCAATTTAGAATTTTATCGGATTGAGGCAGCAGTTTTCCCCGACCGCTTAAGCCGGATTCCTCATCCCTTTTTTAAAGACAAGAATCGGGCGACTTTTAGCCAAATTGTCGAGAGACTCTCGCGCTAGCTTAAGCTTCAATATCACCTTTTATAATCCTGCAAAGGGTTACCTTGCAGACAAATCAGTTGCTTCTAAAGTTTAATCGTCGGACCTCTTGAATAATAAAGAGTAGGGCAATGGGGGAAAACCAATGTTCTTTACTTAAATTTCAGTGATTCCTTATGGTCCGTGACTTTTTTACACCACTTGCAGTACTTCTTTAGAACCAACTTGTCCGGAGTATTGGTCTTGCTTTTGCTGGTCAGATAATTTTGTCGCTTGCAAACTGAGCAGGCGAAAGCAAGTATCATTCTTTGTCCTTTTGCCATAGGAGCTGATTATACAATGATTTTAGACAAATTTCCACGGATTTTTTAACAATTTTGCCTTATTGAGCCCTCGATGGGAATCGGACCCATGACCTCGTCTTTACCAAAGACGCGCTCTACCAGCTGAGCTACAAGGGCAAGTACGGCGGGCAGGTCTGCCAACTGAGCTACTTAGGTAAATTTCGTGAACTACCATTTTCCATTTTAACAAAATTGAGCTTGTTTGGGAACAGGGAAGCGCTGACTTTTGTTTTTCTTACCGGCTTCTCATTTACTTTTAGTAAATTACTTTTAGATTATTCAAGCTCGAAGGGGAAACTAATGAATGAAAGAGAACTGGCTCAACCAGAAAAAATTGAAATCCCTCAATTGGATAAGCTATTGGCCCAACTTTTGGCCACTTATGGAGAAGCGGAGTCGATCTCTGTTAGTTCGGCCCCTGACCGCGAGGGAGTCAGCTCACGACTCATTATTCGTCGACAGCTATCTTCACGCCAACCGTCATCTTTAATTAATCTCCAGGTTGCCACTGATTATTTCCCCGGCTATTTCCGCCAAACTTTAGAACAAATGACCCGAGAAGAGCGACTAGAGGCGATTGCTAATCGGGAAATCTTTATGAGCGTCATTCCCTCAAGGGGAAGGGCAAAAACTTTGCTTCTCAAAACAAAAAGAGAGTTGCCGGAGCCGGAAGAACCTAAAGTAGAACACTTCTCGCTTTTAGCCGGATTAAAGGAATCTTCGGCTCAAAGAGCAAGAACGCTGAGCTTGGCTTCCGGTGAATTGCAAGAGTTTGAGAGACTGGCTTTAGCTCTAGCTCAGCAACTGGCGGTTGATGCCCATAACAATGAGCCGAGAAGCCTATAGTTTGAGGCTGAATTCGGCGCTTCGGACTTGATTTATCCTGTAGTCTGTGTTACAATCCCGCTGTCTTCATAAAAAGCGCCAAGCATAACAGCTTGACGCTTTTTTTGTGGCCAAATCGGCCAGGCAATGTCAAATTTAATTCTTTCATCTTTATTGTCTGCTTCTCTTTTGCTGGTTCAACTGGGGGTTTCGAATACGCCAGTTGCTGGCGTGGCTGGTCAGTTAGTGGGGGAGAAACACCTCCTGGCCTCGAAAAGCTTGGACTTGAGTCATCGGGCTCCGGTGGAAAGCGTTAACGAGGGTTTTAAAGAAAATATCCTTATTGCCGTGGACCATCTTAAGAAGGTTAATGGGGGAGTGCTAGCTCTTCAGCCGGGGGAAGTTTTTGCTTTTCATAAAAACATTTTGCCTCAGTTTGAGGGAAAGAAAATTGTTACTCAGGAAAGCGGCTTTGGCGTCAAAGATGGCTATAAGGTCATTGCCGGCCTGCCGGGAAATGGGGTTTGCCACTTAGCCTCTTTAATGAATAAAACTGCCCGTCAGGTCGGTTTAGAGGTTGTATCTGAGGTTAACCACGACTTTGCCGCCATTCCGGGGATTGAGCGGGAGTATGGGGTCTCCATTTACTTTATGTCTGGTGGCGGCAACAATTCGGCCGCTCAAAACCTGTATATTAAAAACAATAAAAGCTTTCCGATTAAGCTTGATTTTAGCTTGGAAGGGGAACAACTTCGTTTTTTCGTCAGTGAGTTATAAAACGGAGGTGCCAGGGTCAAGACTCAAACTTGAGTAGGCCTTTCGACCGCCAGTTTTATCCCCCAAATACAAGCATTTTTGCGGGACAGGCAGATTGCAATTAAGTTGATTTAAGGCGAAATCTTGCTGTGCTGAGGGTAGGTTTCGAACCTACGTAGGCCTTTCGACCGCCAGTTTTACAGACTGGTGCGTTTGACCACTCCGCCACCTCAGCAAAATTTCTTGCGTTTACTTGCCCCGCATTTGGCAAAGCCATAATGTGGGGATCACTCCGCCACCCTGGCTTTTCTTGGGGAAAACCTACGGTTTTTCCTCAAGCCTTTTCCCTAAAAGGTAATCTTCGAGATCATCATTCGATTCGCCTCGAAGATTAATTTTAAATCATTCTAAAACTTTCTTACTTCTTGCCCGTGGTAAATTTAGCATATTTTACCTGATTTTGAGCCTAGTTTCCAGATGCTAAACGCTAATTACTACACGCTATTTGTGAGCCGACTCTCGGATTCGAACCGAGGACCCACTGTTTACAAAACAGTAGCTCTACCGCTGAGCTAAGTCGGCACTCTACGGGAATGCAACTATATTTTATCCTAAATTAGGCTTGAGGTAAATGGCAGGAAGAGTCTCGCAGAAAATAGGTAAAGTTAATCCTGCCGTGAAGATTGGCCTTAATTGCTTTCCCCTGAAAACCCAGGTGGGTGGACTGCCCTGGACCATTATGGTACAGGGACTTCGTCCTCCCAAACAATTTAAATTGGGGGTGCGATATCAGACTTGAGTCTTTTGGGCAGGATTGGGTGAAATAATAGCCTCATTTAGCCTCGAAGTCAAGAAGTAACTTTTTCTATGTTTGAAGAAAATCTAGGTTTTGAAAGCGATTTTTGTTTAAGTTAAAGCCCCGCCTAACGATTTGGTTTTGACCGCTATTCCCTGGGAAACCCAGGTGGGTGGACTGCTCTGTGCCAACTTGGTACAGGGACTTCGTCCCCCCTTACGTATTGAACTTGTAGAGAAAAGCGTTTTTCAAAACTGGCCCGTTTAGGCAGGACTAAGAAGATATTTTAGACCAATTGGCTTCCGGCAGTCAAGTATTAAATTAGGGCTTAGGGTAGAGGAAAACCGGGAAAGATAAGGCTAAAAATTAGGCGAGTCAGGCGGAACATTATTCCTTGAAGAGAAAAGAGTGGGTTAGGGAATAAAAACAAAAAAAGGACAATAAAAATACCAAAATTTTCCAGGCTCATTAACTGCTCGGCGTAACGCCGAGGAAGGAGGGAGATCAAAACACGGCCCCCGTCTAAAGGCGGAATAGGAATGAGATTAAAAACTGCCAGAACAATATTAAGCAGGGTGGCATTAGCCAAAAGCGGCCAGAAAACTAAAGCGGTGTTACCGGTTAAAAGTCGGGCCAAGCTGGCAAACAATATGGCCAGGAGAAGGTTAGTTAGCGGTCCGGCTAGACCGATAAGCCCCATTTCTTTTTGGGAATTACGCAGATTGTAGGGGTCAATGGGAACTGGTTTGGCGGCGCCGATAATAATTGGAGATTGACTGATAAGGAGGAACAAGGGAAGAAGGACGCTCATTAGCGGGTCAATATGCGAAAGGGGATTTAGTGTTAGCCGGCCGGAAATTCTGGCCGTCGGATCACCCAAGCGCTCCGCCATCCATCCATGAGCGATTTCGTGGAGAATAATGGAGTAAATGAAAATAATAAAGCTGGCAACGGCAAAAATAACTGTCATCGGAAAATTGTCCGCTCAAAGAAGCGCCGATATTGCTCCTTAAATATGATTGTGATATCATTATATCGTTAAATTGAAGGGAAAGAAAGTATAGAAATGCCTCAACGGTGTGAAATTTGTGCTAAAATTAAGCGGGTTGGCCGCCAGTCCCGGCATCATCGGGGGGTGGCCGGTCGACAATGGATGAAAAGAGCCCAAAAAACCGTTCGGGTTTTTAAGCCGAATCTCCACCCAGTGACTTTAAACGGAGTCAAGATGACTCTTTGCGCTAAGTGCATTAAGAAACTCCGCCAGGAGCAGAAACTAGCAAAAGAGGAAACTTCAAAGACGGTAATTGGAGTTGCTTAATTTTCCTCCCGGGTAACCCTCTTGAAACTGTTTCCAAGAGACCGGATTTTTGCCTTCCAGTTGAACCGTGTCCGGAATTAAGCGGTTATTTTCCAAGTGAGCTTTAAGGATTTTCAGTTTTAAGTTTTGAGTTTTCAGTCGAATTTCCGTCCAGGCTCCCGGTTCGGGACTAGCGGCTCGAATTAACCTTTCAATTTCCTCCGCCGGCCGATTCCAGTCGATTTTGGCCTCCTTAGTCGTTAGTTTTTTAGTATCCGAAGAAGGCCCGAATTGGGGTTTTGGGATAATTTTGTTATTCAGGTAGTCGGTCACGATTTGGGATATTTCCTTGGCGGCCTTAGCGACTAATTTTTGATAGAGAGTGCCGGTTGTTTCTGTTCTCTCAAGCCCAAGAGAAGTTTGAGCTAAAATTGGGCCTTCGTCCAGCTTTTCAGAGATTAAAAAATAAGAAATCCAGGCTTTCTTATCGCCGTGAAGTATGGTTGCTTGAACCGGGGCCGGGCCACGATATTGCGGTAGTTTAGAAAAATGAATGTTGATAATCCCTTGAGGAAATAAGTTAATGATGGATGGGGGAATAAGACGGTTATAGTCGAGGATGAGGCCGATTGCTTCATTGTTCAATTGCCTCATTGTTAATTCTTTTGAATCAGTGATGAAAGGAATATTCAACTCTTTGGCTAATAAAACTACGGAGTTTTCCGTCAAGACTTGTTTTCGGCCTATTGGTTTTGGTGGAGCGGCAACCACCAGGTCAATTTTCAAGCCGTTTTTAGTGACTAAGTCTAAAAATTGAGCGGAATAGGGGGAGGTGCCGAAAAAGACGATTTTCAATTGTTTCATGGTTATTATTGTTCCGTTCAAGGTTTTATTTCTTCTAGATACTCTTTTCCTTCTTCATCTTTCTTAAGCTCATAAAGCTTGGCTTTTTGCTCCATTACGCGATCAGTGAACAAAATTCCTTCCAAATGGTCATATTCGTGCTGGGCAATTATCGCTATTGGCCCGGAAAACTTCCGGGTTTGAATCTGGCCAGTTTCCGTCTGATACTTGACTTTTATTTCTTTGGCTCGCTTAATCTGGGTCCATTTATTAGGCAAGGAAAGACAGCCCTCGTATTTTTGGTCTTTTTTACTGGTCAATCTTTTGGAAAACCAGACAATTTCCGGATTAATAAAAGTCAGAAACTTCTTGTTTTTCTCGGCATAGGCGACAAAAACTCTTTTGGGGGCCCCAATTTGCACCGCGGCCAGACCGACGGCTTTGACTCCACCTTTTTCGTCAGTCAGGGCTTTTTTAAGCGTTTTGATTAAATCCAGGGTCTTTTTATCTAGAACGACTGGTTTGGATTTCTCCCGCAAAATCGGATTGGGAATAGTGATGATTTTTGCCATAGGTGAATTATACCTATTTAGCCTGGCGAGGTAAAGATGGACGAGGTCTTTTTTCTAAATCGCCACGTCGATACAAGCGCTGAATTCTCGTTTCGACATCTCTAGTATTAGTTTGTAGGGTAGCAGCAATTTCTTTAGTTTTCATTCCTCGAAGTTTTAAATTCCTGACCTCCTGATCTTTAATCCATGATTTTCTGTCGGTTCTAGATGGAACAGGAATTAGACCTTTTTTAAGCATTAATGCGACTGATTCTCTGACTGCGCTTTCGTCTCGTTCCATTGCTTCAGCAATCTCACTGACGGTAAATTGGCGGTTGGTCAAGAGTTCTTTTATAATTAAATCTTCCTCCGAGAAATGGGGATAGGGCGGATTATGGCCAAATCCGGATGCCTTTCCTTAATTTTGCTGATAATTAAAGAAACAGCCTGTAAGGTTTATCACGACAACTGTGATATGGAAAAGTGAATTTAGCCTTGAAATTGCGGTAATTTGAAATCCTATAGTATAATATAGGAGTACTTAATAACAAGGCAAGAGGGAAGCCTCAAAACTTTGAAATTAGGTTTTTCGTTCTTTGACAGCCAGCAGGAAGCGTCTTTAACGCTCGTTCCCGGATCTAAGATATTTGGACCTGGAGACGGGCGTTAAAGATGGGTTTTACACGACTCTATAAGGAGAGGGACATGAGCAAGGAGGCTAGAGACCTCATCGTCGTGCTTCTAGCGTTCGCGATTGTTGCCTTTCTGTTGAATATCTCGGGCATTTTCCAAAGTAGGATAGAAAATACCGGGGTATTCACCCAGAGCCAGCAGACCACCGGGGAGGTTTTCCCCTAATTCTCAGGAGGAAGGAAGCCATGCGCCGCGTATGTGTTCTCTTAAGTGTTTTGCTCGTCTTGACTTTGTTCTTCTATGTACTATACCCTCTTTTCCAGAAGCTGTTTCTCCTATACCTATTGTATATCCTGATCTCCCGGGAGATTCTCATTATCTAGGGCTTCCCCGGGACCAAGGAGGGTGTGACTGGCGACCGCTCGTCGCACCCTCCGACCGTTTCCTGCTGGCTATCTTTCCTTTTGATTTTCTTTCTTTTTCTTTATTTGTCTTGACTGGAATTTTGTTTAGAATGTCCGACAGCGGGGTTTTTGGTTGATGGATTTTTTATCTTCCCCTCTGCCGGACAAGTCTGCTACTGCGAACAAAGGTGGAGTGAGGGTTGAGATTCCCTTTCATCGAACTGCCCCTGATAGATGGCAAGGGGAGTGACTTTTGCTTTAGGAACCCAGCCTATTCCCCGCCAATGGTCGAAGGCTTCTCCCAGGGGTAAGACTGCTACCCTATTGTTTACCTCCAGGGGTACCGCATAGGTTACCAGTTGGTGAGCGGACCAGTTACGGACCACCCTTGGTGGTAAGCTTGGGATTTGCCCCTTGACCACCCCCGGAATAGTTCCGAGCTTTTCTTGACCGTAAGGGCCAGCGTACACCGGAGAAGACCCAATGATAACCATCATCCCTGCGTGCCACCCGGCACTAATGTCGGTCAGACCCAACGGCTTACTCGTTGGTGAACCACCATCGGCCAGGACGGAACTGAGAGGAACCAAGACAACAACGAGAACCGTAAGAACCATTAGCCTTCTCATTTTTTGCCTCCCGTTTTCCCCGCTGTCGAATTGTGCCAAAGAGCTAGGCACTTAAAGGAAATAATATGCATTTGTTACACCTGAGACAAGTAGCAATTAGAAGCTAAGTTAGAGAACAACGTTAAGCTTAAAGTTACAAAATTGACAATGGTGGTTTTTTTTAATTTTTATTTCTTTCGGCTGCCAGCCGCCGTTGCGGCGAATAACAATATTGCGGCAATTGGGACAAAGAGTGTCGGAACGATTGCATCCCGCTTCCGGGCCCCAAATATAAATGTGGTGCAGGCCGGCTTTTTCGCCGATGGAAGCGGCGTGTTTTAATTCTTGAGCGGTAGTAAAGGGAATTTTTTGAAACTCGGGGTCGGGAGCCAGTTGGGGGTCGAATTGAGAAAGATGCCAAGGGGTATCCGGGCCCAGATCTTTGACGATCCAATTCGCCAGGTCTTTTAACTCATCCGGGTCATCATTAATGCCGGGGATAAGCAAAGTCGTAAGTTCTAAAAAAATCCCTTTCTTTTGAGCATAAACCGCCATTTCCGGGATAATTCCTAAGTAGGCCCCCATTTTCCGATAAGTTTCTTCACAAAAGCCTTTAAGGTCGATATTGGCAGCGTCAATATTGGGAGCTAAAAGGTCAATGGTTTCTTTAGTCCAGGAGCCGTTAGTGACAAAGACACAAAATGGTTTGTTAGGGGGTTGGTTGGTTAGTCGGTTAGTAGACGATTTAAATTCGTGGGCAATTTGGTTGGCAAACTCTGCCCAAATTGTCGGCTCGTTGTAGGAAAAAGCGATGCCGGCATAACCTCCATTAACGATAGTTTGAGCAATTTCCTCCGCCGCTTTGGTTTTGGTGATTTTGCCTTTCCCTCTTTCTTCTTTTAATCTTTTTAACTCTTCGGTTGCTCCCCAAGAATGGGCAAAATTGAGACATTGTTTGCAGCGGAAATTGCAGCCCCAGGAGCCGATAGTTGCCACCAAAGAACCCGGCTTAAAATGATAAAAAGGTTTTTTTTCAATTGGGTCAACTTGAATGCCGGTGATTTGGCCGTAAAGCAGAGAAGCCAAAGCCCCGCCTAAATTTTGCCGGGCTAAACAAAAACCGACTTGCTGGTCGCTGATAAGGCACTCTCTTTGGCAGGCCTGACAGCGAATCTTTTTGCCCCCCAATTCTTTATACAAAAGTGATTCGGCCATTTGCTTTCATTGTAATCGGCGAGAGAGGACGACTCAAGCAAATTAGTAGTAATTAACCAGCTACTTCTTCAGTTTTTCGATTTCGGCTTCAATTTCCGGATCGGACCCTTTTTGTTTTAGAATAGCTTCTAGCTGTTTAATTGCATCTTGATTATTGCCTAATTCTTCATAAAAAAGTGCCAGAGTCCGGTGCGCTTCTTCATAGTTAGGCTTGAGTTCAACGGCCTTCTCGATTATCGCGAGGGCTTCTTTAGTCTGGCCGGCTTTAGCCGTCAAAAGTCCTAAATTGTAAACCAATTTCGGGTCGGTGGGGGCAAAACTAATCGCCGCCCGAAGACTATTAATCGCTTCTTCAAGATAATTAGGATCGAGGGCGGAAAGCAAATAAAAAACTCGCACTTGAGTTTTCCCAAAGTTAAGATTGGTAGGACTTATTTCTAAAGCGGCTTTGCTTGAATGGATAGCCACCGTCGTTAATTCGGCAGCCATGCTGGCCTTCTTTTCTTCTGCCGCCAGAATCGCTAAATTGGCGGCGACCGAGGAAAGTTCGTTAAGAAAAATCGGTTCTCTCGGAGCAATTTCGATAGCTTTTGTTATGTTTTGATAAGATGAAACATATTGATTTTGTTTGCTATATTTCTGACTCAGTGAATAAAAGAAATCTGCCCGCCAGAGATTAATAGTAGTCAGTAGTAAGTAGAAAGTAGTAAGCAGGAGGACGAGAAACAAAATTTTACGGCTAAGAGTGAAGGGTAGAGATGGTTGGTCGCTGGCAGTTGGCGGGCGAGAAAGGACGAAAATGAAAGCGGGGATGAGATAAAAATACAGGGAGATAATGACGACGGAAAAGCCAAAAAAATTAGAAACAAGGATGGAAAGCCAACCGCAGAAAGTAGCCAGTATTAAGGAGTAAGGATTAAGGTTATCGGAAGAAGTCAGTTCCTTTTTAAACCTGGATACGGTCTGGGTAATAAACCAGCCAATGAAGAAAAGGTAAGCTCCTAAGCCGACAATCCCGGTCGTGGAGAGATAATTAAGGTATTCGTTATGAGCCTTATTATACAGAAAATCCCATTCTGATACAGTATTATGAGCCACTGGCCGAAAATTGTAGTAAGAATGGGCAAAAGTTTCCACTCCAGATCCAAAAATCGGGTAGTGGCGAAAGATTTCCCAGGCCCCTTGCCAAACTATTTGGCGGATTTTTCCTGATTCTGTCCCCCCAGTTTCCAATTGAGTTCCGACCGTGACCGCGGGGACCGCTTTTTCTGGCAAAAATGACCAACGGGGCAAATAGCGATTAATTTGAGAAAAAGGTGAGCCGAAAATAACGATTAGTAGCAAGTAGTTAGTAGTAAGTATTAAGCAGGGACGAAGAAAAGGACGGAAGTTTCGGCGATAGAAGAGAAAAATAAATATTCCCAAAACACCGAGGGCAGTAACCAGACCCAAAAAACCGGAGCGGGAGCCGGTGAAGAGAAGACAAGCAAAGTAGCTAGCATTAAGTATTAAATAGTAAGCAAAGTTCCTTTTGTTTTTGGCCCAAAGAAGATAAACGATGGCGATAGGAATAAGGACGGCTAGGTAAGCGGCCAGCCAATTGGGTTGGCCTAGGGTGGCAAAAACGCGAGCCTGAACATCCTGAACCCAACAATCGACATTAAACTTTCCCTCGAATAAAAGACAACTGAAAGAGTGTCCGAAATGCTCCAGAATGCCATAAAAAGAAATAATTAAGCCAGCCGCTAGAGAAGCTTTAATAATTTTATGGACATCCTTGGTTTGGCAATTGCTGATAAACGCCCAATAGAGAAGCAGATAAGCAATTACGGATAGAAGGCCACCGTTAAACCGGGAATAATATCCCCAGAGACTGGTATGCCGGTCAATGGAAAGTAAAAAACTTAAAAATTGAGAAATTAAGAAAATTAAAAGGGGCCAGTCCAGAGGGGTTTTTTGGAAAATGAGCCTTTTTTGACCAATCATCCGGGCGCACCAGGCACCGACTATGAGAATGGTGAAGGCGTAAACCAAAAGCATTTTATTGAATTCGAAAAGTTCGGAATTATAAGGAGTGAAGAAAAGGGGTACTAGAAAGAAAAGAATTGGAAAAAGCCAGGCGATTGTTTTTTGGAAAAAGGCATCGAGCTTCATGAGTTTTAGTATAACATCAAAAATGCTAAAATAATCTTGTGCTGGATAGATTTTTCAGACTGGTTTCTTATGATTTAGGGGTGGATATGGGAACGACCAATACCCGGATTATGGTTTTAGGCAAAGGGGTAGCGGTGCGAGAGCCAACCGTGGTTGCTCGCCATAAAAAGAGCAAAGAGATAGTTGCCGTTGGTAGCGAGGCTAAAAAAATGATTGGCCGAACGCCAGGGCAGCTAGAGGCGATTCCTCCTTTACAAGACGGGGTTATTTCCGATTTTGATGCGACCCTAGGAATGCTTTCTTATTACTTTAAAAAACTTCATCAAAGCCATGGCTTGAATATCAAAATTCCTAAACCAAAGGTGGCGATCAGTATCCCAGCAGGGGTGACTGATGTGGAGAAGAAAGCGGTTCAGGATGCCGCCTTTGCCGCTGGGGCTCGGGTGGCTTATTTGGTTGAGGAGCCAATGGCGACGGCTATCGGGGCCGATTTGCCGATTTTTGAGGCCGCCGGGGCGCTAATCGTCAATATTGGGGGTGGCACGACTGAATTGGCGGTCATTTCCTTGGGGGGAATTGTCATTAACAAATCTCTCCGGGTAGCCGGGGATGAGATGGATGAAGCGATTATTAACTTTTTGCGCTTGAAATATTCAATTCTCATTGGCTTGCCGACGGCTGAAAATTTAAAAATTGGTTTAGGTTCGGCTTGGGAAATTAAAGGTCGGGATGAGCGATTAATGGTCGTTCGGGGTCGAGATCTGGCCACTGGTTTACCCCGATCGCTGCGAGTCAATGTCGCCGAAGTGCGGGAGGCCTTGGCTCCCATTCTTAATCAGCTGGTAGGAGCAATTTCCGATATTATTGAAGAAACTCCTCCCGAACTTTTGGGTGATATTGCTCAAAAAGGGATATATCTGGCTGGTGGGATAACTTCATTGCCCGGGTTGGATTTGCTGGTGACGGAAACCACGAAAATGCCCTGCATGGTGGTCGAGGACCCCTTGACGGTGACGGTGAAAGGTTGCGCCAAAGTGTTGGCGGACGAAAACTTACTCCAGAAAGTGAGGGTTAGGGGAGGGGTAAAATAAGGCCTATGTTTAATCGTCGACCATTGCCCCAACCATTTATTGCCCTCCTCTTGATTTTTCTTTTCCTCTTGCCTTTAAATTTTCTCGGGATTTTCCGTCCCCTGCGGGGAAAATTCGAAAATGCCCTTATCATTCCGGTTCAGGCGAAAATTTTTCGCTGGCAACGATTTTTAAAAAAGGATTTGGGGGGTTGCGCCTTGGCTGGCGAGAGAACAATTGCCGAGTTGAAGGTTCAGATTGCCAGTTTAACCGAGGAAAATCGAGAGCAAAAAAGACTTCTTTCTTCGCCTTTGCCCAGAAACTGGCAATTTTTAACGGCCAAAGTGATTGGTTTGGGTGACGAAACTCTGACTATTGATCAGGGAAGGAAAGAAGGCGTTAAAGAAGGAATGGTGGTCATTTCCGGCCAGACTTTTCTCGGTAAGGTAGTAAGCTTAAGCGAAGAAATGGCTCAGGTTCGATTACCAAGTTTTTTTGAGGAAAGACTGATGGTGAGAATAGTGGCGGGGAAAGACTCGACCGGCTTTCCCCGGGCAAGGGGGCTTTTAGTCGGGCGGGGGCAGGGAAAGATGCGGGTGGAGCAGATTCTAACCAGCGAAGAAGTCAGTCAAGGGGATTTAGTGATAACTAATCTTGAGGGAGGTGATTTATTGGTAGGAGAAGTCGAAGAAGTAATGGTGGTAAAGGGAGAGGTTTTTAAGTCTGCCCAAGTGAAAAGGCTTTTTAATCCGGAAGAGTTAGAAACGGTTTTTTTGATTAAGGGGAAAATCTAATTTATTGGCGATGGAACTTATCATTAGTAGTTTTATTCTTTTTTGGTTGGCGGTAAAGAAGCCGGTTTTGCTCTGGCTAGCATTACCACTGGGATTGAGTTGGGATTTTGGGCAACAAGAACTCTTGGGACTAACCGGCCTAAAAATACTTTTTTGGGGAGGCATTTTCTGGCTGGTTTTCGGTCAATTTTTCGACCGGCCCGGGAAACTGAAATTTTGAGATGAAAAAAAATACCCGACCATTTGTTCTTTTGGTCTTAGCTGTTTTTATTGTCTTTTTCTTGCGTCTTTGTCAACTGCAAGTAGTTGAGGGGAAAAAGAACCGTTATTTGGCCGATAGTAACCGCATTGCCCGTCTTAGTCTGGAAGCGCCTCGGGGCTTGCTTTTAGACCGGCACGGTGAAATTTTGGCGGATAACGAACCGGTTTACCTTGAGGAAAAGCCGTCCACCACCGAGGAAAAGGCGAAAATTATCTCCCGCGATGAGGCGTTGGAGTGGCAAGCCGAAGGTCGGGATAATCAACTGCGCTTATCTTTGCGCCGCCGATATTTAAGCGCGACGACCTTTGGCCATTTGCTTGGTTACTTAGGGGAAGTAACTGAAAAAGAACTTAAGGAGGGGAAATTAGATTTGAAAGGTTATCGCCAAGGCAGTTTAGTCGGTCGAGATGGTTTGGAAGCTCGATATGAATCGCTTTTACGGGGTCGAGAGGGGAGTGAGTTGGTAGAAGTGGATACTCAAGGTAAAGTCATTCGTCGAATGGGACGTATCTTGGCCAATGCAGGCAAAAGTCTAACTTTGGCGATAGATAAAAATCTCCAGGAAACAGCGGCACTCGCTTTCGCTAAAGCAACGGTAAATCAAGGTAAGGGAGCGGTCGTAGCCACTAATCCTCAGAATGGGGAAGTCTTAATTTTGTATTCCTCTCCTTCTTACGATCCTAACTTGTTTTCTTCGGGAGGCAATAGCGATGAAATTTTAAAGCTTATCAGTGACGAGGCGAATCGCCCACTTCTAAATCGGGCAATTGCCGGCCTTTTCGCTCCGGGTTCTACTTTTAAGATTGTTACGGCCCTAGCGGCTTTGGAAGAAGGGAAAATTACTCCCCAGACCCAAATTACTGACCCGGGAATAATTAAAATTGGCGATTTTGAATATCGAAACTGGTATTTCACTAGCTTTGGTCGAACCGAGGGCGAGGTTAATTTGGCTAAAGCCTTAGCCCGTTCGGTTGACACTTACTTTTATAAAGTCGGGGAAATGGTGGGGATTGAAAAGCTCAACTTCTGGGCGGAAAAATTTGGGGTAAAAAATAAAACTGGGCTAGATTTGCCGGGGGAACTGGCTGGCTTCATGGCTAATCCCGAATGGAAAGAGAAAACTAAGGGTGAGCGCTGGTTCTTAGGCAATACTTATCATATTGCGATTGGTCAGGGGGATTTGGCTTTAACCCCGCTTCAAGTAAATCAAATTACGAGCACGGTGGCGAGCGAAGGCAAAATTTGCCGGCCGAGGATGTTAAAGCTGGGAGCAGAAAATACGCCCTACGAGGCGGAATGCCGAGATTTAGGGGTAAAAAAAGAGTTTTGGCAAGCCATAAAGAAGGGGATGGTTGAAGCTTGCGCCGAAGGAGGAACGGGCTACCCCTTTTTTGGCTTTACCCCTCAAGTTGCCTGTAAAACCGGAACAGCGGAGACCGGTGACGACAAAACTTCTCACGCTTGGTTTACCGCTTTTGCTCCGGCCGACAACCCGGAAATCGTGCTGACGGTGCTGGTGGAAAAAGGAGGGGAAGGCTCATCAGTGGCGGCCCCAATTGCGAAAGAAATATTAGAAAAGTATTTTAAGGATTAAATTTTCTCATAATGAGTTTATGGACTTAGAAGAGAAGAAAGCTTGGTTGGCGTTTAGTGTTTTCCAGGGGATTGGGCCGGTAAGGTTCAAATTGCTTTTGGATTATTTTGGTTCCGCTAAAAGGGCCTTTGTCGCCCCGGAAAAAAGTTTGAGGGAAATTGGGTTAGGGGAGAAACTAGTAGGAAATTTTCTTTCTTTCCGGCAAAGCTTCGACGGCAATTCGTATTTCCTTCGGCTGGAGCAAAAAGGAATAAAGGTAACTTTTGCCGAAGAAGAAAATTACCCGAAACTGCTAAAAGAAATAGCAGGTAGCCCTCCCGTTTTATACGTCAAGAGCAGACAAAGAGAACTGGGTTTTTTGAGTAAAAAGGCGGTCGCTGTTGTCGGAACGAGGAAAGTAACCGCTTACGGACGACAAGTGACGGAAATAATAACTGAGGGGCTGGCGGGAGCCGGTTTAATGATAGTTTCGGGGTTGGCCCGGGGAGTTGATCGGATTGCCCACGAAACGGCTCTTCTCAACGGCAGTCTGACAATCGCGGTCTTGGGTTGCGGTTTGGATTTAATTTATCCACCGGAACACAAAGACTTGGCTGAAAGAATTGTGGCGGCCGGTGGGGCGATTATTAGCGAATTTCCTTTAGGGATGCAGGCAGTGCCGGGAAATTTTCCAGCCAGAAATCGGATTATTAGCGGTTTGTCTTTGGGGGTGGTGGTGACAGAAGCGGCCGAGGACAGCGGCTCACTTATAACCGCCTCTTGTGCCGCTGAGCAAGGTCGAGAGGTTTTTGCCGTTCCCGGCCCGATTACTTCACCTCTTTCGGCGGGAACCGCCGAGTTAATTAAAAAAGGGGCCAAGCTGGTAAATGGTGTGGAGGATATTTTGGAAGAGCTGAATATGGAGGTATCAAAAGTATCAAAAGTATCAAAAGTATCAAAGGTATCAAAGGAGGAGTTAGCCGGAGATGAATTAAAGATTGTGGAAATTTTGGAGAATGAAAATCAGCATATTGATGAAATTGCCAGAAAACTGAAAATAGAAAGTGGTCGGTTAGGAAGCATACTTTCAATTTTGGAACTCCGCGGTATAATAAAGAACTTTGGGGAAGGAATGTACGGGATTAAGTAGCAAGTAGTAAGTAGTGAGTAGTAAGCAAATAAATTACCGGTTGCATTTTTCGGCTAATTGATGAAACAATCTTAAATTGTATGGATTTAATTATCGTTGAATCACCCACTAAGGCTAAAACTCTTAGTCGATTTTTAGACAAAAAGTTCCAAATTGAAGCAACCATGGGCCACATTCGAGATTTGCCGAAGAAAAAACTGGGGGTAGATGTCGAAACCTTTGCTCCGGATTACACCGTCGTGGAGGGGAAACAGGAAGACATTGCTAAGCTTAAAAAAGCCGCCCAAAAAGCGGAGAAGGTTTATTTGGCGACCGACCCGGATCGGGAGGGTGAGGCGATTGCCTGGCATGTCGGGGAGATATTGAGAGAAAAAGATACGAAGATCTTAAGGGCAAAGAAACAAAAAAATGGCTTAATATCCCAATCTCCTAATATCCCAATCTCCCGTATCACCTTCCATGAGATTACACAGACAGCCATCGAAACCGCTTTAGAAAAAGCGGGGACGGTTAATATGGCCTTAGTCGAAGCTCAAGTCGCCCGGCGGGTTTTGGACCGGCTGGTCGGTTATAAACTCTCCCCACTTTTATGGCAAAAAATTCGCCGTGGTCTTTCGGCCGGTCGAGTTCAATCAGTCGTGGTGCGTTTAATTGTTGAACGCGAAAAAGAGATTGAGAAATTTGCTCCAGTGGAGTTTTGGGAAATTGAAACGCTGCTTCAAAAGTTGGTTGGCAGTGACTTGGCCGATGCTCCTCGATTTTTGGCCAAACTGGTTAGAAAAAATGGCGAGAAAATTGAAATTAAAGACGGAGTAGCCGCCGAGGAAATCGTTGGCGAACTTAAGAAAGCGGGATATGAAGTTGCCTCGGTTGACCAAAAGGAATTTAAAAGGAATCCCACCGCTCCCTTTACGACTTCGACTTTACAGCAAGCGGCTGCGAACCGTTTGGGTTGGTCATCTAGAAAAACGATGAATGTTGCTCAGGGTCTTTATGAGAACGGTTTAATCACTTATCACCGGACCGACTCGACTAACTTAGCGATGGAGGCAGTTAATAGCGTCCGCAATTTTATTAAAAAGACTTATGGGGAAAATTATTTGCCCGAAAAGCCCCGTTTTTTTGCCACCAAAAGCAAATCAGCTCAAGAGGCCCACGAAGCCGTCCGTCCTACGGACGTCCAGTTCAAAGTTCAAAGTTCAAAGTTCAAAATGGGTGCCGATGGAGAGAAGTTATATGACTTAATTTGGAAGCGGTTTGTTGCTTGCCAAATGGCCCAATCAATAGCGGAAATTACGACTCTGACTATCCAGGCGGACGGCGGGAAAAATATTTATCAACTGGAAACTAAAGGAGCCCAGGAAAAGTTTGACGGTTGGCGTAAAGTTTACGGCAAGACGGAAGAAACGGACGAAGAGGGGAATAAAATCGAAAGTTTGCCGGCAGTTTTTGCCGGGGATGAGCTTAAACTTTTAGAGGTTAAACCGGAACAGAAGTTCACTCAACCCCCGCCGCGTTTTAATGAAGCCTCCCTTATTAAAACTTTGGAAGAGTTGGGTATTGGTCGACCTTCTACTTATGCGCCGACGATTTCCACTATTCAGGATAGGAATTATGTTGAAAAACAAGACCGTCAGTTTGTCCCCACGGCCTTGGGGGTAGCCGTCACCGAATTTTTGCTGGAATATTTTCCGGACATCTTGGATTATCAATTTACGGCTAAAATGGAAGACAATTTGGACGAAATTGCCAATGGCCAAAAAGAAAGAGTTCCAGTTTTACGAGAGTTTTGGAAGCCTTTTGCGGAGAAGCTGGAAGGGGTTAAACGGGTCGCCCAGCGAGTGGCCGTCCAGGTGGAAGCGACGGGGGAAGCTTGTCCGAAATGCAAAACGGGGTCGGTGGTTATCCGAATTGGTCGCTTTGGTAAATTTTTATCCTGCAGCCGTTTTCCGGAATGTGACTGGCGAGCGCCTTATGTCAAAAAGATTGAGGGAATGCAGTGTCCTAAATGTGGCGGTGAAATTGTCTATAAAAAAACCAAGAAGGGCAAGGGTTTTTATGGTTGCGCTAACTGGCCGAAGTGCGATTTTGCTTCTTGGCGAAAGCCTGCCTCAAAGTAGTAAGATAAATTGGTGAAGAAAAAGAGCCTTCTCATTTTTGTTTTAGCGGTTTTAACCGCCGCGGTTATTTTTGGCCTTTTTTTTCAATTTTGGCTTGATAAGACTAAAGAAAGTTATCTACTGATAGACACTCAACCACCCCAAACGGGCCATTTTCCTTCCCCGCTAGTGGCTACACCAACCTTATTGCCACCAACCCCAACTCCCACCTTAACCCTCGAGGAACTCGCGGCCATAAGAAAAAGACAATTTGAGGCAGTAAACCAAAGATATGGTCCTTGCCGATACGTTCCGGTTCTGATGTACCACCACGTTATGGAAGCCGAAGACGCTGCTACTATCGGCGCCAGTTATCTTAATGTGCCGCCGGCAGTTTTCCGGGCCCAAATGGACTATCTTTGGCAAAAGGGTTACCACGTTATTGGTTTGGACGAAATGGTGGAGGGAATAAGGAACGATTCTTTGCCGACTAAACCGGTGGTCTTAACCTTTGATGATGGCTATCGGGATTTTTACGACTATGTTTATCCGCTCTTGCGGGAAAAGGGGATTAAGGCTACTTTGTTTGTCATTTCTCAATTTGTGGGCGGGGAGCGCTATTTGGTCTGGGCCCAAATTAAGGAAATGGTTGACAGCGGCCTAGTTTTGCCTGGCAATCACACTCTTAATCATCCTTATTTGACGAAGCTGACCGATTTTCAAATTAAAGATCAAATCTTTTCGGCCAATAATATCTTGCGGGAGCACCTGGGCCGGTCCGTCCATTTCTTTGCCTATCCATATGGTGGCATCAACGCCAGTGTTGAGCAAGCGCTAAAAGAAGGCAGTTTTCAAGGGGCAGCGGTGACCACTAATCAAGCTCCTCAATGTTTAGGTTTGCCGTATCGCTTTTCCCGCATTCGCATTGGGGCCACTTCTTTGGCTAATTACGGGCTGTAAATTGGTTGAGTGACCTCGTGGAAAATAGGACTCTTGACTTGTCCTGAAGCACAATGTTAATCTTCTGTGGGGTCTATTTACAAAGCGAGAGTTTGTCTAGGGGAAAAATGCCGGGAGAAAACGAAGGCGGATCAAGAGATACGAATCCAGCGGAATTTTCGGTTGAGAGTGCCGAGAAGGGAACAAAGCCTTGGCGGCCCATTATTGAAGCAGAAAGGGCAAGCTTGCAAGGAGTAATGGGCTTTGAGGGAGTTGCTCCAGTGGGGAGAACTTTGAGAGAAGATAAAGTAGAAGCGGAAGTAACGATTGCAGGGATTAAGGAGCAGATGGGAAAAGGAGGCAGTTCTCATTTAGCAGAAGAGCTGAATGCCGAACAAAACCGCCTGAGAGAGGTAGAAGCAAGAGTTTCTTCAACAAAGGAGAGTTTACAAACTCTTGGGCAATGGCAGAGATATTTTGAGGAGACTCCCAAATTAGAAGCGACTAAAAAAGAAATTGAGGGAGCAATAGAAGAGTTAAGGGAGCAAATTGATGAAAAAGGGGGAATGGCTAATGCTGGCCCACTAGGGAAAGAACTAGGGAGGGAGATATCTTGGCTCGCGAAGGTTAACCAGCAGATTCCTGATTTGATGCCACCAGAATTAAAAGCGGCAATGAGACCGAGAACCGAGGCAAGGCCGCCGGAGACCGAAATGCCGCGAGAGACGAGGGGGGTTTTGGAAGCGAATAAAGCGGAAGCAGCAACAACCATCGCTGGACTTGAGGAGCAGATTAGGAAAGGAGGAAGCCTTCATCTCGAGGAAGAGCTGGCCGCCGAACAAAAAAGGTTAGCAGAGATTGAGAAGAAGTTAACGAAAGTGGCCGAGGGGGAAAAAGCTCAGGCAGAATCAGAAGTAAATCCTCGAGTGATTGAGCAGTTAATTAAAATTGCCAAAGGAGAAGTAGTGACTCCAAGCGCCCGACTGGCAGAAGAGCAACCTCTCAGGGAAGAGCAACCGCAACCACTAGTTGAACCGGTGGCCAGGGTTGGTCCTCTGACGGCCGAAGGAACGGCCGCCTTGAAAGCCTTAGATGAAAAACAGCAGGAAATTAAGGCGGCTCAGGCAGCGAAGGCCGCGGAGTTAAAACAGCAGGCGATTAAAGAGGTTTTCGGCCGAGGAATTGAGAAAGAAGAAACTCCTGAGGAAAAAGAAGCCAGAAGAAGAGAAATTGATCGGCTTTTAGACGCGGAGGCAGTTCCAGTAAAAGCTACTTGGAGGGAGAGAGTCTCTCAGGCCGTCAGTAATTGGTGGCAAAGACTAAGTCCGGGAGAGAGACTGAGTCGGGGGAATAACGCCGAAGAACAAGAAAGAAATCAAGGTTTAGGAGAGCGCTTGAGGCTTCGGCCGCGAGCACAGGTCTTTTTAGCTGCCCTGGCCTTGGCCGCCGTTTTAGGCGGTTCAGGGATGAGCCGAGAAGTCCGTGTCGTTCAGCCGGTGGCCGCGGAAACAACTGCGGCTGTGGCTGCCTCACCGGAGGTAAAGGTAAAAATTAAAACCCTCGATGATCTTTTAGGCATGGAAATTAAGGTTAAAGAAGGGAGCGATTTTTGGGCTTCGGCGAGAGAACCATTTACGAAAGTTATGGAGGACAGTGGGCAGATTGTCTGGGTCAACGAAGAAACGGGTGCCTCTAAAGCGGACGCGATTATTAATGCCGCCTGGAAGTTATCGAGAAAAGAAAATCGTGATTTAGGAATGATTCCGCCGGGGATAACTCGAATGCGTGATTATGTTACTAATGACGAAAACCGTGATTTGCTTTGGAGAATTTATATGAGCGGTTCGGTGGAAGATTATCGGCCAATCTACGAGGAATTTTACAAATAGTTAGCCGGCTGAATAAAGAGCAAGAATGAATTTAAAACTAGATTCATTAATTCAAACCCTAAAGAATGAAGGACAAAGCGAGGAGGAGATTGACAGGGTTTTGGAAGAGATTACGAAAAACGCGACCACTAAGCTCTATACGGAAATGGCCGCCGCTCTGACTGAAGAGGACCTGGAAGTGATTAATAAATGCTCTGTTCAGGAAGAAGCCGATTTTGAAATTAAGGAACGCTATTCTCAAAGGACCGGCAAGAGCCCTCAGTCTTTGCTGGAGGAGACGATAACAACGGCCACTGAGGAATTTCTAGCTAAAAGAGTTTCACCTCGCTAGTCCCTTTCGGGAAACCTCAAGCACATGGTAAGTAAAATCACAATTCTCCTTGACTTTTGCTTCTTTTTTGGGTTATGTTAAACCCAGTCACGCAAGGTTCTATTCTTATGTCAGCCGAGAAACCCCTATTCCTCGGAGAAAGAGACATTCCTCTTTCTCCGGAATATCTTTCGTTGCTAGCGGAGAAGCTTGCGCAGGTAGGTTCGGATTCAATTGAAGCGGTAATAGATATTGAGCTGAAAGTGGCCAATGAATTTCTTTTGACACGAAACCAAGCCCTACAAAATGAATTGGCACTGAGAGAGGAAGAGGCGAGAACCCTACAAGGCCAAATTTCAGCTGAGAGTAAGGCAATCCAAGATCGTGACCAAAGGATTATTCAACTGGAGGAAGAGATAGCCAAGCTTAAGAGCGCCCAATTACCCTTGTCTCCAGCAGCTTCTGAGAAGCCGACTTCCCTAAAAGAAGAAGCCGAAGAAGAAAGCCGGCTCCCATCTAAACCTGGTTGGATAAAGAGAATTTTCGGTCGGGTTTTTGATCGACAGCCGGCTAACGGTGGACCTCTTTGTTCCCGAGCAAAGCAAATCCACCGCCTGGACCAGTTGCGACAAACACCTGAAGGGCTAGTAATCGCCCAAGGAATAGCCCAGGCAGTTGTCCAGAGGGAAGCAGGGGAAGAGAAAAAGCGGAACCAAGCGAAAAGCTTTCGTAAACGACTGGCCCATGGTGTCAGCGCCGTTTTAGTTTTGGGTTCGCTTATTGCCGGTACGAAAGCTTTGCTTTCGTCTTCTCCCAGGGAGGAAGAAAGGAAATTAACCCAAAACCCGATTAGTCAAACTCTTTATCCTACTCCGGCTCCGGAACAGGTTATAAAACCGGAGGTAGAAGGGGGAGAGTTTGAAACCCCGCCGCCGGTGGTTGTAGTTACCCCTAAACTAAGCCAGGAAAAAACCCAGCCGAAAACATTAATTGAGGTAGTCATTCCCAAAAAGGGCTGGTTTTGGAAATCGGCTGAGCAACTAGTGGCCAATTGGCTTACTGTTTGCGGTTACACTAATTGGGTTAATGAGGAAAATGGCGTTAGACTAAGCGATGTCATTACTAAAATTTTAGTTGAAAGACTGAAGGCAGAGGGGATTGATTTCCGGCACTTGCGTCCCGGCCAAAAATTTGTAGTTGTCCTGGATGAGGAAGTGGTGAAAGTGGCTCAAACTCACAGCTTCCAGGAGTACTGGAGCCACAGGGAAATCGTTAAAAACAACCTCAAAGTGCCACTTTACAAGATAATTCTTATCCTCTAAAGTAACTAACTATGGCCAGGGAAAAGCATGCCCTTCAGGGGGGTGGTTGCTTCGGTAAAATAATATGTCAGTTTTGACGAAGAAAGATATTTTACAAAGGATTAGCCGGGATGAGCTTTCTTTTTATCCTTCTCTTGATGAATTTCAAATTCAAACTCATTCAGTTGATTTGCGCCTGGGCTTTGACTTTATGATCCCCAAATCTTGGGAAATGACGGAAAAAGGGCGGACGGTCTTGAATATCGATTATCTTTCTGGAGTTGATAGGCAACATTTTGAAACAATGACTCTAGAGGTGGGCCAGCATTTTGAGCTTTTACCTAGAGAGTTTGTCGTGGTTAATACTTTGGAAAAAATTTCACTGCCAGCTGACCTAATGGGCATTCTCTATCCGCGCTCTTCGGTTAACCGGCGGGGACTCTCGGTTGATTTGAGCGGGATCGTCGATGCTGGTTACAAAGGCAATCTGATTATCCCCATCAGAAATAATACGCCTTCACAAGTCATCAGGATCTATCCAGGAGAGCGCTTTTGCCAACTGGTCTTCCATCAGCTGAATAATTATGTCAAACCCCACAAAAGCCGTTTCGCGGAAAATGGTTCTCGGGTGGGGATATTTAGGGAAAAAAGTCAGCAGGAGACGAAATTGATTCGCGAAGGAAAGGTAAAAGAATTAAAGCGCCGGTTCAAAATTAATTTATCGTAGGCGATGAGAAGAAAGATTTTTTCGGTTCTTGGGGTCATGCCGGAACCGGGGGGCTATGCCGCCGCCAAGTTTTCCCGGACGCCCACTTACAAGTCCTACCAAGATTGGGTTTTAGAGTTGACCGAAGAGGGGGCGGGGAAGTTTTATAACTCCATGTACTTCAATTACGGTCACTCAAGTATTGCCGATTTGGCTCATGTAATGGTCATTTTTGAGAATATTTCCATGGTCGCCCGACATATTCTTCTTGATGACCAGTTGATTGACGCCCAATCGCGCTCGACCCGTTATGTTGATTATTCTAAGGCGGTTTTTATTCTTCCGCCGGAAATAAAAAAAGATAAAAGAACCCGAGCGCTTTTTCAGAAAACCGTGAGGGAAATGGTTGGGCTTTATTCACAACTGACTCAAGCGGTGGCCGAACTTTATTCCCAAAAGTATGCTTCGGAAAAACCTAAAGAGATGGATGATGAAGCTTACCTTCGGACGGTAAGAGCCAGAGCCAATGATGTCAGCCGCTATCTTCTTCCTTGCGCCGGACCAAAATCAATGGGTGTCCTTGCTTCCGGCCGGACTTGGGAGCGGACAATCACCAAGTTTTTATCCTCGCCTTTGCTGGAATGCCGGGAAATCGGGAAAGAATTGCAAAAAGCCATCTGCCAAAAAGAGGCGTTTAATGTGTCTCTGGCGAAGATTGAGCGGATGAACTGGCTTTCGGCCGAGGAAAAAGCGGAGCTGAAAGTGGCGATTGCCGGGAAAAATATTGCCTTGCCGACTTTGGTTAAATATGCGGAGAAGAAAGATTATCCCAGGAATGTGTATGGGGAAATGGCGGCGTTGGTGGGAAAATTAAGGGGACTCAGGGAGCCGGATGGCAAGCGTGGCGTAGAAATGTTTGAGGGAGTTGACCCACAGATTGATTTGGTGACCACGATGTTTTACAAAGCCACGCCGTATTCTTACGGCCAGTTACTGCGGGCAATTAAAAAAGCCAATAAAAAATTAATTAAGAAAGCGATTGGTTTGGCGTTTGAGCTTCGGGGTGAGCATGATCAGGTTTTACGAGAAGCAGACACGGCCACCCTCATTTTTGATATTTGCATGGATGTCGGCGGCTTTCGCGATTTGCATCGCCACCGCAACTGTATTCACATTTTAAAGCCGGTGACAGGGGAGTATGGGTACGATATGCCAAAGGAAGTAAAAGAGGTGGGGATGGCAAGGGTGTATGAGAAAGCGATGGAAGAAGTTTGGAAAACCTACCGAAAGATTGAAAAAAAATATCCGGGCGTGGGCGAGTATATCCTCCCTCAAGCGACGAGAAGAAGATTTTTAATGAAAATGTCTCCTTGGGAACTCCAATATATTGCCGAGCTTCGGACTAAACCTCAAGGCCATTTTTCTTACCGCGAGATTACTTACCTGATGTGGCAGCTTTTTAATAAAAGGTATCCTGACTGGGGCAAATACATAGCGGTCACCAGCCCGGGTAAAGTTGATTTTTTCAAGAGATGAAATGCCTAAAAAAATGTATAAATTATTAGGGCACAGATTACCTGGTAAATACTTCGTATTTGAAGGAATCGGTGGATGTGGTAAAAGCATACAGGCAAAGTTACTTCATGAATTCCTTAAAGAGAGGTATCCGGACAGAGAAATAGTTTACACGCACGAACCAGGCGGAACCGAAAAAAGCGAACAGGTGAGAGATGTGATTATTAGTCACTCACGGTCAGGAGAGGGGTTGGTTCCTTACTCTGAAGCTTTTCTTTTGGCCGCTTCCCGTTGTCAGGCCATTGCCGTCGTACTCCGTCCGGCTTTAGAAAGAGGAGCAATTGTTGTTTCTGAACGTTCATTCTTTTCTAGTTTAGCCTATCAAGGATTTGCTCGTGGTCTCGGGTGGAAAGACATTTGGAGAATAAACCAAATTGCCGTGGCGGGAGTTTGCCCCGACGTGGTTTTTTATCTTGATGTTGCCCCTGAAGTCGGGCGAGAAAGAAAGTCTAAACGGAAGAAACGCGATTGTGTCCACGATTATCAAGATTTAGAATATTTTCACAGAGTTAGGAAAGGATATCTTTTTATTTCAAAAATGATCGGTAGAGGTTTCGAAAAAATTGACGGCTCATTACCGCTAGAAAAAATTGCGAAAATTATTGAGAAAAAAGCTATTGCCTCTATAGAGAAACCTGTTTCTAACCAGAAATGGTAGAATGAAAGCATGACTGACCCAATTTTTAACCTCATTGCCCAAGAGGAAAAGCGCCAAGAGCAAACTCTAACGCTTATCCCGTCGGAAAACTATACCTATCCGGAAGTTAGGCAGGCAGTGGGGTCGGTTTTAATGCATAAATATGCCGAAGGCTATCCAGGTAAGCGCTATTACCAGGGGAATACAATTGTTGATCAAATTGAAAACTTGGCTATTGATAGAGCAAGGAAATTGTTCAATGTTCCGCATGTCAATGTTCAGCCCTATTCCGGCTCACCGGCCAATTTGGCCATCCTGGCAGCCACTTGTCAGGTAGGAGACATAATTTTATCCCAGCGCCTTTCTATGGGTGGACATTTATCGATGGGGCAGGAGGCTTCCGTTACCTCAAAATATTACCAGGCTCATTATTATGGTTTGACTAAAGAAGGAGAGATAGATTGGGATGAACTGGAAGAGCAGGCTTGGAAGCTGCGGCCGAAAGTTATTTTTTGCGGTGGCACCGCTTACACTAAAATCTTTGACTTCCACCGTTTCGCCGAAATTGCTGAAAAAGTAGGAGCCTTTTTCGTGGCCGATATCTCCCATATTGGCGGTTTAGTAGCTGGAGGAGCTCATCCTTCACCTAAAGATGATGCCCATCTGATTATGACGACGACTCACAAAACTTTGCGCGGGCCAAGGGGGGCGATGATTATGGTTACCCAGAAAGGTCTGTCTAAAGATCCTCAATTGGCAGAAAAAATTGATAAAGCAGTTTTTCCTGGCTCACAAGGTGGACCGCATATGAATCAAATTGGGGCATTAGCAGTGGCTCTTCGTTTCTCCCAGGGCAAGCCCTTTCGACAATATGCGGAGCAAGTAGTTAAAAATTCACGAGTCTTAGCCCAGGAACTAATCAAATATGGCTTTAACCTGGTAGGGGGTGGGAGTGAAAACCATATGATTTGGATAGATTTGAGAAATAAGGGGCTTGACGGTTGGACAGCGGCTTGGGGCAGCGAGGCAGCCGGAATTATATGTAATCGACAAACTATTCCAGGAGATCTTCGGCCACCTTATTACCCTTCGGGCTTACGCTTGGGGACGCCAGCGGTTACTACTAGAGGAATGAAAGAGGCAGAAATGATTAAAGTTGGCAAGTGGTTTAACCAGGTAATTGAGTATTTGCGAAAAATGGATTTGACAGGGATTGGTGAGACCAATAAAGAAGAAGACCAGAAAGCCCGAGCGAGATTTAAAAAGGTGGTTCTTCAAGAAGAAAAGCTGCAAGAAATAGGGCGGGAAGTCAAATCGTTTTGTCAGCAGTTTCCGATTCCTTAAAGGCGAGCAGTCCTATGACGTTGCCCATTCGTTCTCGCAGGACAAGCGGGAGATTGGCCTGCCTCTACACGCAGAGATCTTACTAGGGCTAATACGTGGTCTTTAGGGTCATTGGGGTCTCCGACCACCCGAACAACTTCGATGGGCTGTTCACACTCGAGACAATTAAGGATCTTTTCGTTAGGCTTTAAGCCAGAAAAGTTTATTTCTATTCTTGCCATAATTACTTGATTTTACTTCTTTTCTCCCCGAAAGTGAATTTTGTAGTATTATAAGGATAATGATTTTTGATGGAAAAGCCTTTGCCAGTCGAAAGGAAGCGGACTTAAAAGAGCGGGTTGAGCAATTAAGGAAGCGAGGAATTACTCCTAAGTTAGTCTCCATTTTGGCGGACAACAGTAAAGAAACTGAACTTTATGTTTCCCTCAAAGCTAAGTTTGCCCAAAAGATTGGGGTAACCTACGAGATTCATCATTTCGACGGGGCTCAGACCCTGGAAATAATCAACGATATTCGAGAGGCCAATAATGATCCTTCGGTTCACGGCGTGATGGTTCAACTGCCGGTAGTCAACGAGGAAGCGCTTTTAGCGGCGATTAGTCCGGAAAAGGACGTTGATTGCCTTACCCCGACTAATTTGGGTCTCGTTTTAAGCGGTCACCCCCGACTTTTACCGGCCACGGTGAAAGCAGTTTTGGAGGTTATCCGGGAGGGATTGGGGCAATTTGAGGGAAGCCGGGAAATTGAGGGGGAAAAATGGCTAGCGGGGGAGAATATTGTTATTGTCGGAGCGTCGGTTATTGTCGGGAAACCTTTGGCGGTGGTGCTTTCCGATTTGGGAGCCACGGTCACTATTTGCCGCTCGCACACCGGCAATTTGGGAGAAATAACGCGCCGGGCCAACATTTTGATTTCCGCCACCGGAGTAAGTGAGCTGGTAACGAAAGAGATGGTCAGGCCGGGAGCGGTGGTCATTGATGTGGGTATCTCTAAGCTTTTGCGAGGCGGTAAATTCCGAGTTTTGGGTGATGTGGGGAAAGAGGCTTTAGAGAAAGCTTCTTTCTTTACTCCGGTTCCGGGTGGGGTAGGACCGGTAACGGTGGCTTGTCTATTTGAGAATTTGTTTGAGTTGATTCAAGAAGCGTAAAAACTTTCTCCTGCAAGGAGTCGGGGTTGCCATTCCACTGCAAGGACTCGGTCGCCCCCACGGCTTGAGCAGCTGCTTCCAAGTTCTGGCTATCTTGGTAGAGGAGGAGGATGGGGATGGTTATCCCCTCCCACGCTTGGCGGATTTTATTAACTGTGGTTTCCAGTTCCCTCACTCCCTCAGGGTTGGTTATACGAAATGGCCCTAAAACGGCTAAATCCGGTCTGCCTGCTCCTGGAATTGAAGGAAGAGGAACGGTTTGGATGCCACACTCCTCTTTTAAGATGGCAGTTATCAAATCCCGATGGCTTTCATTATCAGCTACCACCAAGGCTTTTAATTTTTCTGGGCTCATATACTAAGAATATTGTAATCAAAAATACATTAGGATAACAAGAGAGAGAATAAAAGGGGATGGCTCCAAAGTGATTTGAAGTTTTTTGAAGATTATATTAAGCTGGGAATACTAAGATGGCCAATTTTGACGTTGCTGAATATAAATTTCCGGCTTATGATAATGTCCCTGCTGGAGAGAGGGAAGAAGCTTTAAGACGAATTGTCTTCGGATTAGATATTCTGAAACCAGAAGGATTTTTAATTGATAGGGAGAGAATAAAAGGAGAAATTTTGGATCTTGGTTGTGGAAGGGGTGCGGTTGGTGCGGTTTTGAAGAGAGTTAATCCCTCAATAATCCTTACTGGAGTTGACGTGAGGACTGACTATGGGGGGGAAAATTTTTTGAATCTTTATGGGGAGGTTATCAGAGGGGAAGCTGTGGAGGTAATAAGATCAATGGCTAAAGAAGGAAAAGAAAAGTTTGATGCCATCGTTTCGGTGGGACTTCCATATTATGTAGTAAATAGTTTAATAGAGCTGGACGAAATGTTTGAAATTATTAAGCCTGATGGGTTTATTTTGTTAACCACTGATCAGTGTGTCGGTCGTTTCCCAAGAGGAACTGGGCCTTTTCGGAGATTTGAGGGTCAATATCACACTGATGAAGATATTCTGTTTTGGAGTGGTGAGGCTAGTCAGGATTTGAAGAAAACTTAGGATTCTGATACACTAAGACAGTTAAAAAATTACACACACTTGGCCTGACTCCTGAGAACTTCAGCCAAGTGGCGGAAAAAGGAGTCTTATCTTTATGAAAGATATATCCTTAAAGGAATTACTGGAGGCTGGGTGCCATTTTGGTCACCAAACGACTCGTTGGAACCCGAAGATGAAGCCGTATATTTTTACGGCTCGGGGGCGGATTCATATTTTTGATTTGGTCAAGACTAAGGAAGGTCTGGAGGCTGCCGTTGCCTTCGTTAAAGCTACCGCCAGCCAGGGCGGCCAAATTCTTTTTGTCGGGACCAAGCGCCAGGCGCAGGAGATTGTGGAAGAGGAGGCGAAGAAAGTGGGAGCGCCTCATATTATCGAGCGTTGGGTTGGGGGGCTTTTGACCAATTGGGGGATGATTAAAAAGAGGCTGGAGTATTTGGCTGACCTAAAGGTGGGTGTCGCCGAGGGGCGCTTTAAGGATCGGACTAAAAAAGAGAATCTTTTAATTAAGCGGGAGATTAACAAGATGGAGCGAATTTTTGGCGGCGTGGCCGAAATGAGGGAAATCCCGGCGGCCATTTTTGTGACGGATGCCCGAAAGGACGCCGGCGCTTTGAAAGAAGCCCGAATCCGAGGGGTAAAGACAGTCGCCATTGTCGATACGAATGCCAATCCGGAAGATGTTGACTTTATTATTCCCGCCAATGATGATGCCTCTAAGTGTTTACAATTAATTGTTGGGGCGATAAGATCAGCGATAGAGGAAGGACAGAAGCAGTTAAAAGTTAAAAGTTTAAAGTTAAAAGTTGAGGAAGGGAAGGAAGAAAGGTCCTCCTCCGCTCCCGCCTCTACTAAAGCTACGACGGGTAAAAAAGCAACGGAGGGCAAAGCCAAATGAAGATTACCACCGAACAGGTTAAAAAGTTAAGGGAAAAATGTGGAGCGGGGGTAATGGAATGCCGTCAAGCCCTGGAAGCTGCTTATGCTGAAGCTCCGGCGAGCCAGAAAGAAGCTGAGGCAAAAGCCCTGGAGATTATTAAGGAAAAAGGTCTGAAGGTAGCTGAAGAGAAAAAGGAAAGGGCCACCACGCAGGGAGTAATTGAATGTTATTCTCATAGCAATGGCCGGGTAGTGAGCGTTGTCGAGCTTTTGTGTGAGACCGATTTTGTTGCCCGTAACGAAGAATTCCGGGCGGTGGCTCACGAATTGGCGATGCAAGTGGCGGCGATGAAACCTCAATCGGTGGAAGAGCTTCTGAAGCAGGCCTACATCCGCGAGCCGAATATCGTGGCGGCTGATTTAATTAACGGTTTGGTGGCTAAGATTCGAGAAAATATTCATATCGGCCGGATTGCTCGCTTTGAACTGGGCGAGTGATATAATTAAGTTATGATGGACTTCACCGAAACGCGGACCAATATGCAGCGGTCCGTTGACCACTTCAAAGGAGAAATTGCCGCTATTCGAACCGGGCGAGCCGTCCCGGCTTTAGTTGAAAATATCCCGGTTAACGCCTACGGCGGGAGCGCGCGGATGACAATTAAGGAACTGGGAACGATTACAACTCAAGATTCGCAAACTTTAGTGATTCAGTCTTGGGACCAGTCAGTCATTGGTGAGATTCGTCAGGGGATATTGGCGGCCAATATTGGTCTGACGCCGACGATTGATAATAATCTCATCCGCGTCTCTGTGCCGGCACTAACGATGGAAAGACGGCAAGAATATGTCAAACTCTTGCACCAGAAAATGGAGGAGGCAAGAATTGCCATTCGTAATGTCCGCCAAGATAAAATGAGAGATATCAAAGAGGCTTTTGAAGAGAAAGAAATTTCCGAAGATGAGCGTTTTAAGGCGGGAGAAGACTTACAAAAACTTACTGATGAATTTACCGCTAGAGTCGAGGAACTAGGGGAGAAAAAAGAGCAGGAAATAACGGCGGTTTAAGTGAGGATTAACTTAACCCTTCTTTTTAACGGTGTGCTTCTCTTTAGAAACTCGGAGCGCTTTCTCTCGGTTTTGATTACGGCAACGGGGAAGTGGTAAAGTGCTGGCTAAAAATGGAGTCGAAGTTAAATTGTCAATGCAAAGCTTCAAGGCGACTTGGTAAATCCCTAAGGAAACCAGGTCTTCTTCTTTATAAACCTGGCCCATTTCTCCGGTCAAGAGTTTAGCGTCCTGAGCGCCAATAACAAAAGAAACGAGCGTTCCTGCGTTGCCGAAAATTGCTTTTTGTAACTCTTCGCCTAGCTGGCCGATGTACTGGTTGGCTAGGCAAAGATCGAGCCGATATTTGCGCGCCTCAGAAAGGATTTTAGTAAATGCGCTGGTGGCAAAATTCTGAAATTCATCGACATAAAGATAAAAGTCGCGCCTTTCTTCTTCAGGCATGCGGATACGATTCATTGCCGCCAATTGAAGCTGAGTAATAATCATTGCTCCCAGTAAGGCGGCGTTATCTTCACCGATTTTTCCTTGAGAGAGGTTGACCAGAAGCACCTTGCCTTCGTTCATAATCTTTTCCAAATCAACGGTTGAATGATAGGAGCCAATAATCTGGCGAATCGTCGGGGAAGAAGTAAATTGGCCGACTTTA
>Ga0307377_10001241_pt1 | contig 33325 bp, 53 predicted proteins | sample TR3MG_FD_202535 | JGI IMG/M metagenome (GOLD analysis project Ga0307377, IMG submission 202535) | Soil microbial communities from Risofladan, Vaasa, Finland - TR-3 | ecosystem: Environmental > Terrestrial > Soil > Coastal area > Acid sulfate soil | place: Finland: Risofladan, Vaasa | collected... | reverse complement strand
ATGTGCGTATATTTTGAATGCTAATTCCTTTGCCGCAGGACTTCTTTAAGCGATCCAGTGAAGTTATAACTTGACCACGTTTTACCTGTATCCATTCCTTTTTTACGTTATCCCACCACTGACCGTCTTTATGGTTTGCCATCATAATCAGGGTTAACATCACAACTTTTTGAATTGGGTTAAGTGCTTGCCATGTCTTTGATCGCTTATATGTGTCGCGGGCTAATATCACATAACCACTCCCGGTTCTTTCTTCCACTTGCTCAGACATCCAAGTATAGTCACCACCTTGACGCTTTTCTCGGCCAAAACAAAAGGCCACATCCCAGCTAAATAACTGGAACGTGACCTACTCTCCGGTTCACTGGATACGCAGCCTGCAACGAATAAACTAATTATCACTGCCCTTGGTATTCGGTTTTGGCCGCCGCTTACTAAAAACAGGCTTACGGCGATGCAAGTTTATTCCCCCTTTATTCCTTCTGCTTTTTGTAGCGCCATATCTATTAATTCAAGAGCAACCTTTGTTGTCCCAAAATGCTCACCATCTTCTTTTACCATAGCGTCAAGCCTCAGTGCTCCGCGTGCGCTAATAAGTGCATCGTACATATCAGGGGCTGCTGCCATAAGGTTAATATTTGCCTCAGCTTCTTTACCGTCAAATGTGTGGGTTACCAAAATTAAGTCGTTACCACGTATCGCAGGTCTACCTTGTTGCGCCCTTCTTAACCTTATTGCGCTCCATGGTCCTTTTGTAGACTCAGGCAAGGTTTATTCCCCCCTTATAAAATTGATTGGGCGGGCAGGATTCGAACCTGCAATGGCCTATATTGCGGATTAGGTACCGCCGGTAGTGTATACCAATTCCGCCACCACCCAAATATTAACTGATGTAACTTACATAATCTAAGAATATTTTACCATTTTCCGTTTGATTAATCAACAAAATCTTGGTATAATCGACGTAACTTACTAATATTTTTAAGTTTGAGGTGTTTATTATGCCGCGTCCAAAAAGAGATATGATACGAATTAATATGATGATAGATAAGCAGCAGCGAGAGTTAGTTAATTTATTCTGGCATAATGAAAAACTTGACTCTGAAGCGGAAGCGATTAGAGAGCTTATCCGTGCCGGCCTCCGCGCCAAGGGCTACAATCCCCCGCCTGAGAAGTAACCGGCCAAGTGCCGGTTTTTTTATCCGCCGATTAATTCCACTTCACATTTTCCAGTTTGCGTACCGGAGAGCAAACATCCTGAATTTTAACCCCTAATACATTGCAAATAGCAAGTAAGGTATTAACCCTTGGCATTGCCTTTCCGGTTTCAATGGCTCGGTATGCCGTTGTCGATATGCCAGATTCTTTTGCAAGCTTAGCCTGGCTCAACCCCTCGTCTTTTCGATATTTCAGTAAGTTTTTACCGATCACGCTGTAATCCACGTTTTCACCCCACCATCCAAAGTATCCCAACGACCACGATCCCCACGAGCATAATCATCACAAACACCGTCCACAGTCCGTCCTCCTCCGGCACGTCGCCATCATCCCACCGCACGTTTACCACCACCCAGCGCCCGGTAATACTTGGCCACCAACTGATCAACCAGCCTGCTTTGCTTCAGCGTTTCCGAGGATCTCAGCGGCATCTGGTTGAGCTTGCGCTGCTCCAGGCGGAGTTTGGTGTAAATTTGTTGTGCTGTCACAGTGTCACCCCCGGCGTGAAGTCCAGCGTCAACTGACGTTCTTCCTGGTACTCATCTTCCCATGCCACCCCGATGTAATCCAAAACCTTACCCCAACCCATTTTATACATCCAGAACACCCACTCCTTTGGGTTATCCTCTCTGAGTCGATCAAACCTGTGCGGCCGCTTTTCGATGTGGATGCCAAACCCACACATACTACATCCTGTCCTCTTAGCCCTGGTAGTTTCTAGCGTTCCGTCAGGTTGCATGGCTATTTCTCCATAGATTTCAGGCACAGGAATTTCTAGGTCGATAGCTAGTTGTAAAATATCGTTACGTTTAAATGTTGCAAAAGGACAACTTCTGGTTACTGTTTTTCCGTAATAATTGCATCCGTGTTTCATTAGGGCCTTTTGTCTCTGTCCGCCTTCGCTGGCCATGAGTCCCATATATGGATTTAATTTATTTTTCTTGGCCCAATCGTCAGCGGGCTTTTCTTTCATGTAATAGCAACAATTTGGCGATACCTTAAACGGCGCAGTTTTGTAATTAGTGCCGTACTTTTCGTTTTCTGGTCCCCCAAACAATTCTAGCCATTTCTTCGGTAACTGCATCCGTGTGCCTTTACGATAACCACCCTGTTTACCTGTTTCACCTGTCATAATTGCATGGCGTACAGTTTTATTTTTCTCAGTAGGATTTTGTAGTAGCTGTATTTTACCGGCTTTATCCTTGCTTATAACCGGGTATCCATAATCTTTAATGACCTGCACTTTGGTTTTGTAAGGTTTTAGGATTACCATGTTATCTAATAGACGATGTATTCTTTGGATACTTAAATCCTCCAAGTTTGATACGGATACCCCGGGAATATCCTTGCTGACATACTTTCGTAAAAATTTTATTAACGTCAGGCTATCTAACCCGCCAACCGAGCAAAATACATTACCATTTACCCTTTTGTAAAAATCACGCGCCAAATCAATAGCAAGTGCTACCTTGTCCTCGTAAGGCCATTGTTGTTTGAGCCTGAATTCTTGTTCTGGTGTCACTTTACCCCCTGCCTTTCCGCCCCATATACAGCGTTTCTGTGCTTCGTTGAGCAACTATAGTTGCAATATATCTTTAGTGGGTTTTTATTATCCCGTTTAAACTTGGCGCCGCAGCAGAGGCACATCATAATCACTTTTGGTTTTTTGCCCCGCTTGTGCTTGTTGCCCAAATTGTAAGTGTAGCCGGTTTTGATCTCCCGGTACTTGTTGACGAAAGCCCCGACATCAGGCTCAGGCGCAAACTTACTTAGCTCGCTCAGGGAGGTCAAAAACTCCAACATTTTAGGGACCTGCTCCGGCGTTAGGGCTTCGCGCATGTGGCAATTTGCAGTGTTCATTGGCCTAACCCCGGCATTTCGTTATACTCGACCCCGTCCAGCAGCCGGCCAGCTTTCTTTTTTCCGACCTTTTGCATATAAATTGACCCAGCTCCATGATAACCAAAACCGCCTGCGTGATTAACTCGCCTAAAACTTGGGTAATTATGTGATGTTAGATTGTAAAATTTGTTATCATCGGATTCATTCATACACTCTCCGACCTGAATCCATTCCCCATGTTGTTTAAAAAAATATGGTACCCCTGCCGCCTGGCACTGATCACGAAGGTTACGCGCCCAATTAGGATGCATTGGCCTTGCACCCGGGCCAGATTCGCCGCCACAGATAACCCAATCAATGCCTACTTTCCAAGCGATACTATCAAGCCATGGTCGATATGTTTTCCCATCGAAACCAGCCAAACTAACCGGCCCTAACATGGGCTCCACACTCACAAACCTAACCGCCGCCGGTATCTGCAGGAGAATCGGTATTCGCCTGTCGGCCTGTTCCTGGTTTTCTGCGGTTACACCAAGCCAGACGTTCTTTAATGGCCACCATTCACTCATTGTAATATCAGGTAAAAGACATTTATGTCCAAGTTGTTGAGCTGCTCCGGCGACAAATATTGAACGATTATCCGAAAACCATTTCTTCATTCTTTCTGGACGCTTGGTAAGGACTAAAAAAGTATGTTGTTGAGCCACTGACATGATTGCAAAAATTTCTTCGATAAAACTATCTGGCACATCCTGATGGAATAGGTCGCTCATACTGCACACAAACACGCGGGAAGGCTTAGTCCACCGCAATGGCTCCTGCAATCTATCTTCGTGCATCGTCACCTTAAAAGGTTCGTCCTTCGGATACCCACACCGTCCAGCCAGGCGTTTGCTCATGCGCTCTGCATAACAGTTCTGGCAGCCCGGGCTAACCTTGGTACATCCGGTAATCGGGTTCCATACCCTGTCAGTCCACTCGATTTTTGATTTACCCATTAACCAACCCTCCCCCCATACCGCAATACTCGCTGCTTTCCGCTCAACCGATGCTGCAGATGCAGTTCCCCGGGCAGATTGCGGATATAGAGCCAGTTTTCAGGATTAAGTTTCTTTGCTTCCAGCAGCTCTTTCATCCACTTTTGGAGTCGTTTACCTCTCACGATACCGCCCCCTCGTAATCAGCTAATCTTTCAAATTCCACAATCCAAACCCAATAGTTAACTTCCCATCCAAAGCCGCGCTTTTCATTTAGGCTGTCCCATAATTCCGCGAAGGCTATTCGTGCCGAAGTTCCACTACAATTGTTTGGACCATATGCCTTAACCCCTTCTGCCAGTGCATCAGCCTCGCTTAAATCCTGCAACCGTTCCACCCTGACGCTTTTCACCTTTAAAAACAGCCTTGCCGCAACGCGGGGCATATGGATTGAGGGTCGCCATTTAACGCCGTAGTCAATCCGCGCCCTATCGCTATCACTCCCAGGTTTAATATCTGCTTTAAATGCGAAGTTCCATGGCTTGTCAGTTTCAGGATTATTTCCAAACCCCATGCCTCTGAGGTCTGCCCACGTTTCCCTCACCCAAAGAATCGTCCCTGGTTCACCGTATGGGCACTTAGTTTCCCTAGCAACATTCCAACAACCACTAATGCGCGAATACTCTTTTAATATGCCATTTTCAAATTCTATCTCACGGTGTCTATGATCAGGTTGTGGCTTAACCACTCTTCTTGTTTTTGTCTTTCTATCTTCCAAAATTGCACGAACCATTTCGGTCGAAAAAAGTATTGGTTTCTCCGAGGTTTTCACGCTCCCGCCCCCTCGTATTTTCTCCCCCGCTTTTTAAGCATTTTCCCGGTTTCCATATACAAAATCGCCTGCTCCGCCCTAAGTTCAGTCAGGATGCAGAGCAGTAGCGCCCAGTATCCCTCATTCATCTTTAGGCACCTCGTACCCACACTTGCACTGCTTCCGCTTGGCGCAGTTTGGGCAATACCATGCTGTACCAACACACTTACAGCACTCGCCGTTTTTATCGAAAACAGTTAGCGGGCAGTATTTCCCGCAGCGGGTGCAGGTCATGGTGTTTCACCGCTACCAAGTATCCCTTTTACGGTTTCGCAGTTGCCGCAATATAGCGCCAATAAACAGCGCATTCTAATATCCTCAGTTTCCCGCATCTTGTGCATTTCCGCCCGCAACTTCTCCACTTCTGCCTCTGCCGCCATTGCCCGTTGTATCGCTTCGGGCCAACCTGTGCGGGCTTCGGATACAAAATTGGCGTTAACTGCCCTGTTAGATCCGGTGCATAAAGCAATGCCGCCACTTTCACTACTCACTACCGCAAAAGATGCGGAGTCATTGTAAACAGCCTCAAAAGGGCCAGGTGTTACCGCTTTGCACATCTCTAAGTCCCGCTTTAAATCTCTTGGCATATCATCAAACCTCCCAACATACTCATAATTGGGGATACTTTCCACCATTTTGGATTAAAAAAATAACCGTGGCTGGTTAGGCGCCAGCCGGGCTAGTGGTTGTGTAGATATTTACTTAGGGCAGTCCCTGTTTGGTCCGCCTGGCTTTTCAACCTGGACCGCTTCCGGTGCAATGCCTGGTCCAATAACCTCAACACGTCCCTCGTCGAACCACTGTGAATCGTTAACCTTACCGTCTTTAGCCGGAGGAGATATGCTGTATTGGTTGCAGCCAAATAAATATTGTACCCTGCCGACAAGAATCCCCTCAAAACCGGTAACCTTGTCGCGTGCCTTTTGACCAAGTTGAATCATTGTGGTACCTCCTGTATATTTATTCAGATTATGCACTTAATGAGCTATAATGGATTGCCCCCGTAAGTTGCTTAGTGGACTTACAAAAATCGCACCTTTCACACCTGATGGGCTCTACTTTACCTTCCTTGACCATAATAATCCTTGGCATGTGCAGTTTAATGCTTTCAAGTTCCTGCTGGAATCGCTCTGGATCGCCCATATAGATAACTTCCTTGTCCGGAACGCTCTCCTTGCTCACCGCCACCGCGTAGAAGTCCAGCCAATCACCTTCCGGTCTACCGTTGGCTATTCGCTCAATCTCGGAGTAAAGCGCGGCTTGGGTCATGTATCCATACTGCTCGATGAAACTCACCTTGGCCCGGTGCTCGTCGCTCCAATGCAACTCCCTGATGCTTTTGGTGGTCTTTAGGTCAACCATGCGGCCGCGCTCTGGGTTATAAACGTCAGCCATAACTCTCCATAAGGCCCCGGCGAATTCAGCCGTAAATACGACCTCTTTTTGACCTGAGAGCATGAACATTGCGAATGGGTCTTTCTCTAAGGTGGCAATCATTTGATCAGCCAACTTAAAGTCAGCTTTTAGCTCACCTTTCTTTGTAAACATTTCCGGGTGCTCAGCAATAAACTCGCGCCTACTTTGGTCGTTCCAGCTGTGGACGTAACTCCCGACCAGCAGGGCGGTGGATGGTTCTTCCACCCACGCGCCTGATAGTTTCGCCATTGCTGCAGCTTCACAGGAAAGGAAATTTTGGTATTGGGACCGACTCATATAGGAACGGTTTGCAGCAAGAGAGTGATAAGTTGCTTTATTTAGCTGCATCTTTGTCCTCCTGGCCGACCTTTTGGTCTTGGTACTGCTTAAATTCGTCCTGCAGCTTATCGTCCGCATCGCTTTCGCCCTCCGCTGCTTCATACTGGGCGTCGATGTATTCCGGTATTTCCTCGCCGCTCTCATCATCTTTCTTAATAACTGATTGATCAAATTTCACAGCTTCCTGCATTTCCGTTGACAGCGGACCCCATTTACTAAGTAAATCCTTAATGACAGTCTTTTTGGCCATAGCGTCAAAATCTGTCTGCCAAGGACCCTTGCCGAATGTTTTGGAAAACCGCTTGGCATGTTTTAAAACTTTTTCCCTGGTCCAATACGATACTTTCCGGTATCCGTTTAAAAGCTCGAACATGCCGGCGTAACCGATAATAGCTTGCTTGTCCCGCTTTTCGATGTCCTCAATTAAACAAAGCTCCAGTTCCTCGGTGAAGGGGTCCCAATTAACCAGTTCCCCGGCACGAATGTCAATTACGTTAATTCGCTTATACTGACTGGTCCTCTGGGCCAACTGAATAAATGCCCTGTACCCAGCCTGGAATTGTGCTTCGATAATCTCCACCGGTTTTCCGTCAACCATAACCTTTCTTTTATATGGTATGGCATAGGCAAAACCTAAATTATTATCCAGCGGCAGGTTCATGCTGGCAGCCTTTAGTCCACAATACAGCAGTGTTTTGGGGTCACACTTGGCCAGCCCCGGGGTTATATTTGACAGAGATACCAGACTGGTTACAAACTGCCCGGTGCGCTCTTTGAGCATGCTTTCAAGGTACTTCTTGGTACTATCAGAGTTGAGAAAATGGGCAACGGTTTTAAATTGTCCGCTCGGTGCTAAATCTGTGCTCACGCTGTTTCCTCCTTGATCTCAATGTTTAGGTCTCCATCGCAGGTATTCAGGCAGAAATATTGCAAATCATCGGTTTCCATTTCCTGTTCCAGCCACTTGCGATCAGCCTCGTTGATCTTATTTATACCGTCAATGCAAATAACTTTTAGCTCTCCAGCCTGTGCCTTTGCCACCCTAAAAGCAAGTTCCAACTGTTCGCCTTCAGACAACCCACTAAGCAGCGTCTGACCTATACGGATCATGCCGTCACCGTCAACGGTAATCCCAGGGATGGGCACAGCCGCGATTTTAAGTAGTTCCATTGGAAGTTCACGGGCCTTGTTGATCCTGGCCGTCAGTACCTTGCTCTGTTCCTCTTTGGGTGCTATCTTGGTGTTGATAATGTAACTCATGCGGTCGTAGTCTCTGAGGTAGCTCTGCATGTCGGCAACCTCGTTGGCCTCCTTGCGCAGGGGCTCCACGTCGATCTCCTTGTGCTGCTCCAGAATGGTTTTGGCATTGCCGACCCGGGCGTTCTCTGTTTCGATCTTTTCCAATACCTTTTCGTCGATGGAGACAAGTGACTGTTCTTCCAGCTGGTCAATATTAACCAGTTCCTGCTCTTTGGCAGCGATGGAATTTTGATACTCTGAATTTTGAAGGATCAAGGCGTCCGCCTCGGTTTGAATGTTGCGCTTGGACTGCTCTTTTTTCAGCGAGTATTCTTCTCTAAGTGCCTGTATTTTTTGCTTCAACTCCAAGTCAATGGTTTCATCCGCCTGCCTGATGTGGTCGTCAACCTGCTTGACTTTATCCTGGTTGGCTTCGATCTTATGGGCCAGGAACTGCTTAAACTCCCTGATGTCGGCCCGCTGCCGCTCGAAGTGGTTTTTCTTGCTCTGCTTGTCCGATTCAGCGTTATATTTGATTGCGGAGATTATACTTTCTAAATTTTCAATCAGGTTTTGGGCTACAGCGATCTTTTTATTGACTTCCTCAGCCTCGGCCACCTTGCCGTAATACTCGGCCACCTTTTGTTCCCGCCAGTGATCGCCGTCGTAGTTGGGCGGCAGTTCGTCTCTAATGCCTTTGACCTGAGCCTTTAGGACGTTAACCTCCCGGTTGATGACCTCGCGCTGGGTGTAATAAAGCTGCTCAATTTGCTTCAGGACCTGCAGGATGTGCGCTTCAAAATTGACTCCTGGAATCTCCCCGAACCAATCGCGAATATTTTCCATTGTCCAGGGGATCTCCAGCATGTTTAAAATGATTTTCGCTTGATCTTCCGGCTTTTTCTTAATGAACTCCAGCGGGCGGAATATTTCTCCGTTGATTAACCGGCGAAGGAACGCTTCGGTCTGAGGGACGGATTCACCAGGTTTGCGGATTTTAAGATAGTTGCTTTTTTCGTTGTCCCTGACCCTGCGCTCAACTTCCAGACCGGTATCAGTTTGAATGAAAATCGTGGCTTCTTCCTCGCCATGGCGGACAACTTCGGCCCGACGGTTCTTGTTGGTGAACGCTTTGTCCAGGGATTCAATAAGGCTGGTTTTGCCTGAACCCTTCCTGCCGGTGATAAAATTTATCTTACCCGGGTCAATGGCGAGCTCCGTTAGCCCGATCCAGTTTTTGACCTCTATCTTTTTAATGTGCATTTAAGCCTTCCTTTCCTCGGCGCCGATGCTTTCACAGACGCACCTGTCGCCGCAGTAGTTTTTGCCATTGTAGAACCGGTAAAACTCACCGGTATAGATTTCGCGTCCGCATAGGTCGCATCGCAAAACGATGTATCGCATGGTACCTCCTATTCCTCTGGTCTGATGCAGTCACCGTCAGGGCAGGATATGTTCTGATTAACAAACCGCGTCAGAGCATCAAACTGGTTCATAAATTCGTCGTATGCTTTAATTTCTGCGTTTTTCCAAACACTCTTGGGGATAATCCATGCCCCTTTGCCCTCTATAGAGTCAGCCAATGACCGCAGGTTTGCGACGACTGTTTCTCTGTTTTCTAGCGTTTGACTGTGGTGGATACCAAACTGCTCATGGAATCTATTTACAGCTTTTCTCATCTCATTTGCGGCATCGTTAACCTTAGCCTTGGCCCTATCCTTGATGGCCTTTGCCACTTTTTCTTTCATTGGTGTACCTCCTATAAATTTGTTGCAGGGTTGGGGAACCGCCTACAGTTCGTCAGCCAGTCTCGGCATCTCCCGTTCGTCACGGGCTAAATTAACCAGTCATCCCGCGCCGCCTCTGCACTATTTAAGCCTTGTTAGGTGTTGCCAGCTTACCCCATATGGCGCGCCAGTTTTGGCGTTTCTCCGCCCTTGTTGCCCCGGGAATTTTGTCCCGCTGATGTTTCCACCAACCTAGCCAGATTCTGCGCTTTGATATGCGCGGAAAAGTTTTAACTGCTTCAATCGGTAAAGGCATTTATTATAACCTCCAAATATAAAATTTATTGGGCGGGCATGGATTTGCACCATGCAGTTTGGCATCCTTTCGTACCGGCTTCTTTTATCGCCGTCCACCGCCCGTCCAGGATTGCGTCTACCTATTCCGCCACCGCCCCAAATATTATCGAATCAAATTTTCCTCCAGCGCCGTTTCCCGCTTACCTTCCGGCGTCTGGACTATCCACCGCGCCCCCCTGATGCCTTCCAGCGGGCCTTCAACAATCGCAAGAGCGATGCCGGGGAGATCACGGTGCTCCACTATGTCGCCTATTTTAAGTTCGTCCATGACTTTCGGATAAAAGTACATTATTGACCTCTGTTGCCGACCGTCAGCCGGCGTGATAAAATTAGTTTGAGATTTTGTAAAACGCCTTAGGGCGTTATTTTTTTACCAATTTTCACAGGCAAAATAGCTTGGCACCTCGCTTATGCCGTCCAGGTGCTCTTTAGTGGTCTTAGTTATGGGACCATTGTGCTCTCGGTGTAGCGTAAAAGCTTTATCTGCAGGTTCTTCTTTAACAAAATAATCAATAAATTCTCCCGGATTGCTGTCTTGGTTATGCTTTAAATGTTCCCGAAAATGATCTAAAACCGTATCAATACCCCATACGCCAGCTGCAAATTCAAGTGCCTTTCTTTTGTCTGTGGCCACAATCCATTCTGCAACCCCATCCCCATTAAGACGGAATAGTTTTTTGTCCGTTTTAATCACCTCCCCTACCCACACCCAACCATAAACCATACCCAAGCCCAAAACGCCAACCCCGCTGCCGCTATCGGCTTGCAGTTGTGATAGTTCCACCGCCACCGTCGACCAGCTATCGTATACACCCGCCGGCCAGCAGGAGCTTTTCTGCGGTACCTCTCCGGTGTGCTAACCGGAGTATTAGCCGTAGCCACATCAAACCACCCTCCTTAACTCTACCGCCAGCTGCTCGTTGACTTTGGTTTCGCAGCTTGGACACATTTGCCGCTTGCCTGACGGCTGACCGCAGATACGGCACTTGCGTTGCTTTTTCAATGGTTTTCACCTCCCCTGTATTTATTTACTTCGCCATGCCATTCCTTACCATGCCTGACATCGCCTCGCCGTGCAAAGACATGCCTGGCCATGGTTACTGGTGGCTGATTTTTGAGCAGAACCAGCCAAACTGCCCTTGCCTTGCCTGGACTTGCCCGACCCCGCCACGCCTCGCCATGCCTTGCCGCGTTCCTCGTTACTTATCCAATTCTTTTTATCTCGGGGCTAAACTTGCCGAATGTTCCTGAGCTTTTACATGATGGTCGCCAATCACACAAACCACACAACGCCCCTGCCTGATTAAGTATCAGCCTCAATGTTTCCTCATTAAGTCCTGTTAATTCGGAATCCAGCACAGTTAACGAGCCAGTAAGTGTCCATGTTCTGAACATAGGTCGTACCCTGATGTGTTTGGCCTGTCCAATTTTGGCCCGCTTAACCAGCAGCTCAAAATTAAGGTCTTCCACGGTTTCAATATGCTTGTTAAAGTCGGTATTACCTATAAGCGGTTTAATGTTGTCTACCGAGATAAGCTCCCCGTTTACCACCAAGTTAAATTGTTGCTGGTCGAGCATGATGCCAGATTGTGTCTGCTTTTTATAAGTTTCCTTGCCCTTGGCAATAACCTTAGCCCCACCTTCGCGGAGCATGGTCATAATATTGTCACTGGAAACACCCAAAACCTTATTGTCATGGTAAAGGTATCCAATCCAAGTCCAAGCCGGGCTACGGTCGTCACCGGCTACGCTGAGTGCCTTATTCTCAGGATCTTTTTGCCATGCTTTTATTTTTTCACTAAACATTAGATTGTCATTGTGCATCAGAAGCGGAGTTAATCCGGTTAAAGTAACTGCATATTGTTCCATTTTTACATCTCCTTTTTTTATTACCACGCCTCGCCTCGCCGTGCCATGCCCCGCCAAGCCCTGTTCCTTGCCCTGCCCCGCCTCGCCATGCCTTGCCTCGCCGCGCCATGCCTGGCCCCGCCGCGCCTTGTTCCTCGCCCAGTCTTTTGCCTTTATCCCATCTCGGGTAAGTTGTTTTTATTTCTGCGTAATTGTGTCACAGCCAAAATATTTCCTGATTTTATCATGTTAAAATCGTGATCCCGTCTTTCATCCTCAGTTAATTGTTTTATATCAATAAGCCCCGATATAACGTAAGATCTTCGGGATGCCGATACAGCGGCACGAAGTTTCTTCCTGCTTAACTGAACCTTGCCACCTTCAGGCAATATGCGAAAGGCCCACTCAATGGGATCACATTCAAGGATAATGTTGTAATCTTTCTCGATTTTTTTACGCCAAGCGTTTGTAACAGATACCCAGCGGTGCGACTTTTTATCCTGCTTGATAATGCCTGTTATATCCGCATAAGGTATTAGGTCGCCTGGTTTCATTTTTTGTACCTGGATTGATTCCATCAGAAGGTTTACGTCTGCCGCAGTAGGGATACCGCCAAAATACATACTGTTTTTAGCTTCCATTTTTTATCCTTTCTCTGTTATAATGAAATTGAGATTTTAACTTTCGGCCTTTTGGGGCCTTATTTTTTTGCCTTCTCACCTCCCTCCTTAACTAACTAACCAACGCCATCCAAAACCTTTTATGCAATCTGTTTTCTGTTGATAAGCTTTGAGTAATATTGTGATAACGCGTTTTTTCTTTCTTGGAAATCAGGAATAGCTATTATAAGTCCAATATCAACTCGCTGAATCGCTTCAATGGCTTTGATCTGGCCTAGGCTTAAATAAGGCTTAATTACTGCACCCTTTTCTATGCCGTTGGCTTCCCTGAATTTCTTGGCGTCCATGCCAAGCACGATGCGGTAGATCATGTTAATCTCATTACTGAAGTGGTAATGCTTTGGCTCCTCATTGGCGTCCATAATTGCATCGGTAAAAGCCGGAAATTCTATTTTGGTTGCCAGTAACGATTTAATAAAGGCTTCCATGTCGTTGAAACGTTTGATGTAGGCTTCTTTGAACCTAGCAGCCTTTTTGCCCCGATAACCCATGACTAGGAAAACAAAGCCATCTTTAGTCATTAGGTATTCCGGTCGCTTTTCGCCTTTAGCATCTTTGTATTTAACCTCCTCAAAATTGAGGGCGTTAAATTCTGTGCTGCAATCAAGATTACGAATATCTCTAAGCACATTGTCATGTTGTTTTCCAAATTCAAACGCTACCTGACGACTACTACAGAAAGCTTGTCCATTGCGCTCATAAAGGTTGTGCTCGGGATTAAGGATGAGTTTACTCATCCGACTCCTCCTTTGGTAATTGATTAGCAAGCTTCAAGGACATGGTTGTATATTTCTGGGAAAACATCTTTAACTTCTGTAAAGCCGAAATTTTTCATAACCGACACCATTTCCCAATACCACCAGTCACGATGTCCATTGATTTTCAAGGTTAAAGAATTTTCGGAGATCCCCATTTTTTGGGAAAGTTTACGAACGGTAATGTCGTTTTCGGCCATTAACCCTTTAAGTTTCCTACAAACAATAGGTTTTTTCGCCATATTGCCACCTCCTTTTGTTTCCTTACGTAAACAATTATACATAATCCATTTACGTTCGTCAATATATGATAATAATAAAATTTATTGTCGTTAATAATATTTTGACTTTTGTAAACAGTAATAATAAAATAGTTAAAGATTCATTAAGGAGTTGAAGGAATGGCTAATTTTTGCGATAGATTGCGACAAATAATGGATGAAGCGGGTGTTAAGGCCGCTGACATATCAAGGGCGACAAAAATCAGCACATCGGCAATATCTAAGTACCTTTCCGACGAAAAAAAGCAACCTAGTGGGCCATACGTTTTGAAAATAGCAAAATATTTTAATGTTACATCAGAATGGCTTTATGGTGCTATTGACGAAAGGAAACCGTTTTACGAACCTTCCATAGCCGACCTATACGAAAAATTGTCCACTCTTGGAAAGAAAGAAGTTTATGATTTCGCCTCTTATCTATTACAAAAGGAATCGAGGGAGGTTGAGAAATGAGAACTGGGCACTATAAAAGAAGTGACGGTAGGTGGGAAGGATACGTTATCTATACAGACCCTGACACCGGAGAAAATGAAAAAAAGAGCTTTTACTGTAGAAGTAGCCGCGGGCATGAGTCTAAAAGAAAATTAAACGCCTTCATAGAAAAGTTAGAGGCCGGTGACTACTCGGACGTTAAGAAGGTTACTGTTGAGGGATGGCTTAAAAAATACCTGGAGGTTTACTGCGCGAACAAGGCCCAAACCACTTTGGATGGGTATAAAACTTATATTGATAAACACATAATCCCGGCAATCGGAAATCTTAAATTGGGCGCCTTGAAGCCATTGCATATTCAGCAATTTTACAACTCTGAGCGCGAAAAAAAGTATAAAGAAAAAACAATCCTGCAGGAGCACCATATTCTACACCGGGCATTTAAGAAAGCCGTTACTGATGGGCTCTTAGCCAGGAACCCTTGTGATGGGGTGGACTCCCCCAGTCCCGAGGGCTATGAACCAACTATTTATACAGAGGAACAATTTTCAGCACTCATGGGTAAATTAAAAGGGCATCGCATGGAAGCTATAGTGTTGCTGGCCGGTATGTGCGGATTGCGGCGCGGCGAATTGCTGGGGTTAAAGTGGGAGGATATAGATTTCAATAAAGGAATAATACACGTAAAGGAAAACCTAGTAGCTACATCTAAGGGACCCATTACAAAGAACCCTAAAAGCAAAACGAGTACCCGCGACATCGCAATACCAAGCGCTATTATTCCGGACCTGAAAAGGTTAAGGCAGATAGGAAAGGTGTTTGCAAGGCTGGATGGTAAAGACTATAACCCCGGCAGCGTAAGTAAGAGGTTTGCCGAATTTTTAGAGGACAATAAACTACCCCATATCCGACTGCATGACCTGAGACATTTTAATGGCACTATGATGCTGCGATATGGGGTTACGGACAGGGAAGCATCATCCAGGTTGGGCCACAGCGACCTACTAATGACAAAAAAGTACCAGCACGTACTGGAAGTCATGGACAAAGAAAGTGCGGAAAAACTGAACAAGGTTTTAGCTCAGCCGTCAAAGTGACGGCTTGAATTTTGCCTTATTTGACGGCGATTTTGACGGCTTAACTGGCTTTTTAATATAAATTGTTTACTATCGTAAATAATTTGCAGTATTGCTTATTGTATAGCATAGCATAAAGTCTTATGTTATCGTCATTAGAGAAATCCTTATTTTATGCGTATTTCCTAGCGTCAACAAATTTTAAGTGCGCTGGACTTAGGATCCAGTGGGGAATACCCGTGGAGGTTCAAATCCTCTCGCCCGCACCACAGCAACGACAAGGGACTGAGTAATTGCTCAGTCCCTTTTTAAATGCTAAATTTTAAATTGACGGCTATTTTGACGGCTTTTCATGCCTGGAATATTTAACCAGCCTTTAAGATATAATCATATAGTTCGGGAAAAACATCTTTGATTTCTGAGAAACCAAGCTGTTTTGTTATGAATATTAATTCCCTATAATACCAATCCCGCCGGCCATTGATCTTTAATGACAGGGATCTTTCTGATACGTTAATTATATTAGATAATTCGCGAACAGTAATTTCATGTTCGGCCATTAATCCTTTAAGTTTTTTGCTAATAATTTTTGCCATTATCTTTTCTGGCCCTCCTTCTTTTAATTAAATTCTCTTACCTCCTTCACCTCATAATTATAAAAATTATTATGAATTATTGTAAATAATTTACCTTTTAACCGTCGACCGTGTTTTGCTAACGGTAGACGGTTTTCCGGGAACTGTCAGCGCAAGATACTGTGTTTTTAATTTTTTTTCTTCCTTTTATATAGCTCTTTTAACCCCACGTCTAACTTTTCTGCGATAACAACAAGTGCCTTTAAACTTGGGTGCCCCTTGCCTTCCTCAATCGCCGCAATATAGCTTCGACTTAAACCAGTCTCTTTAGCTAACTTTAATTGTGACCATCTCTTTTGTCTGCGCAGACATGCAATTTTTCTCCCAACTGACAACTTATCTACCCCTAGTCTATACCTGTCTATATGTCGAAATGTGTCGCAATAAACCCCCAAAATGCTACCTTTTTCGCGACATTTCCCGACAATAATTAGGCGTTCGCCTATATTTTACGTATTTTTACCTAATTCCATAGGAAATATAATTATTTCAGCGAACAAATAGGCATGAACAGACTACAGGAAGTTATGAAGTTAAAAAGAATAACGCAAAAAGACTTATATGAGATGACAGGGATAAAGCAAAGCGAAATTAGTAAAATCATTAATGATAGAAAGGCCATCCACCTGACTACGGCAAAAAAGATAGCCCGGGCCCTGGGTAAGTCTGTGGATTATTTATGGCCGGATTAACACAAAAGCCCCGCCAAAGGCAGAGCTCTTTCTTTGTTATTGTTTATGTCAAATCATGATGACGGGTTAACTACCGCCTTTAAAATAGATACGCAGATTCATAATATTTTTAAGGGGTAAATTATTTAATTCAGTTTCACTTCATCCAGTTTAACATTTTTCAATATCCCAGGATTGATTTCATAAGTATTAGTTAGTCGATAAATATTACCAGGGTCCATAGTATGATTATCAGCCAATCCCTTCCAATCAACCTTATCTGCTGTAGCCTTATCCAGGATTAGTTTAGCCCCATCTTCCAGTTTCTTTTTGCCATATTTGTCAGTCATTTCGATCTGATCAACAATAATTACCATACTTATCTCTGGATTTTGAAATAATATGCTGCCAATTTCTATGGCTGTTCCACCGGCACGCTTAACAAAATCCGTCTCATCCAAAACGTCAGCAGAAGTAAAGACAACATTAACCTTTTTACCGCCACCAGCATTATCGCTAACCTCAATCTTACTAATACTTTTCGGAAACTTGTAATCATCAGCAACAGGCTCTGCTGGTGGCTTTGTTCCTAGAGCCGTTGCAATTGCTTCCTGGCTAATGTCGGTAGCTGATGCCCATGTTTCCAATGCCTTACCTGCTTCCTTGTCGCCCCCGCCGCTGAGCGCCGATACAACCACAATTACAGCGACAACTATTACGATCAGCGACAAGCAGCCCATAGCTTTTGACCGTGGCTTTTTCTCAACCGTCTTTTCGTTTTCTGACATATTCATTCCTCCTTGATGGTTTTTATTTATTAATTAACTTCTTGGTTACTTTTTCCTGCTTTTCGACAAAAGGTTACAAATAAAAAAGCCCCTAAATGGGGCCATGATCTAGCATAGACCTTATCTCACTAATTATTTCTGGACCAGCTTCGCAATTAATGGATACAGCATGGAGTGAGTACAGGATTCCAGTTGCTATTGCCTCGCTTTTGGGGGAGCTGCCGGCTGAACAATTCACAGCAAATTTATATTCTGCGCTGGCTTCTTCCGTAAGGGTTTTATAGATATCCTCGAAACTAATACTTTTCATTACAGTTAACCTCCCGGTTTTAATCTCCCGGGGGAAATGATACAATAAAGCAACTTCCCCCTTGGGGTTGTGGATTGCAGGAAGGATCTTGCTTGGCGGCGGGGCCTTCCTGTTTTTAGTTATTAAGGCTGTGGTTAACGTGTTTCTGTGTACATTTTTAGCACACTATCTACTGTGGTCCATTTTAAATAAATACTACGGGCATCTAGGTTAATGTCATCTTCGGAAACGTCTTTGCCTGCTGGTATCCCTTTTAAGAGGGCCTGCTTGATTTCTGCTACTTGCTCGTCGACTATATCTTCTAGTTCGTTTGTGATGCCTTCGAGAGTATGCTTTCTGGTTATTTCTTTAGTATCATCAACCTCTGGAAAAAGATAATCATGATTATCTTTGCTCATTATCCAAAACCCCTTCCTATATTGTGTATATACATAATATATCACGGGCTTGGTAATTGTGTCAATACACAATTAAGATATTTTACTAAAATTCTGTGTATTTATCATCTACTATCAGGCCAATTTCCATGCTGTAATCAGCATCAACTACTACATAGCCATCCACAAACCGGTACCCCTTTTCCAGTACGTACTTGACCGGCACCGGTACCTCGTAGTCATCCATATTACCGGTTGCTTCCTTCAAATGCACCTGTAGGACGCACATAATGGCATGGCCAGAGTCTAGTATGTAATAATGGTATGGCTGCAACTCATCCGGCATCTGGCCGGGATACGGGCATTTCCGTACCATATGCTCTATGTCGCTTAGACTCTTTCTCAAAATCAACACTCCTTTAATATGTAGTTACTTTCTATCTTTTCCAGTAGTACCGATAGTCGCTTATGATTTAGTTCGGTGCCAACAAACTTCCTGCCGTTTTTGTGAGCGTGTAACCCAACTAGGCCCCGACCCATACAAAGATCACCAATGCAATCATATGCTTCATGCTCGCACACCCAGGAGATTATATCTTCCTCGTCCATATAATCCAGGGCTGGCTTCTTTGCTTTATTGCTGCCCCGGACAACATAACAAATTTTATCTTTGCTGTGATAGTATGAGCTATTATAAAAAGTGACATATTTAAAAATACCGCTCATCTCCATGATAAATTCGGCCAGATATTGCTTTCCAACTTCCACGTAACAGGTTTTGGGCGATATACTATTGATGTGATAAAAAAGGCAGCGGTAGAAGTTTTTAAAGCTGTCCTGTTTGTCCTCCCGGCCGGCCTTAGTATAAAACGTATTCAGGTTCCCTAGGTTCCACGGAGGGTCAACAAAAATCAAGTCGGCATGCCGCATAAAGTCAGGCAGCGGATCAAAGATGTTATGTACTTTAACCGCGCTGCCGTCCTCGAATACTGCTATTTGATTCTCACCGATAGGATGCCGTAAATAGGCATCCCCATAATTCCACTTAGGCACTTTCATCCACCTCGACCATTTCCCATGCTTTTGAGTATATTTGGTTTTTAAACAGCTCCGCAATGCCGGTGATCTGCTTCAGGCGGTAAACTTCTTCCTCTTCCATGCCCAGGCGCTGCGCTATGTCGGCGTCATCAACGCCCTGCTGCACCAGTGCCTGCACAAGGTCGCCCATAAGTTCCACCTGATGGACGCCCCTGGCCCGATTAAACTGGACCGTGGCCGCCATGCGCTGGCTTATGTCGTGATCCAGCACAATTATGGGCAGTTGCTTTGCTCCTAAATGATCACGGAATATAAGATAACGGTGGAATCCGTCCACGATGATGTATTTTTCCAAGTCAGGGTCCCAAACCGTAACCACGGGGAAACAAAAACCGTTTGCCATGATGGATTCTTCCAGCAGCGCCATGTTATTATCGGCTACCTCGTTGGGGTTATAGTTATTGGCGTGGACCATATCTATATCCACAACTTGCACCTTCAAACACGGCAGCTTAATCGGTCCCTTTTTGCTTTTAATAATCAAAGCAATTCCCTCCATTTCTTTATAGTCGCTTCCCGGGGATCCGGTTTATTATCAATCGGTAGATTATTCTCGTAATCATTTAGCACCAGTTGCCGGCATTGCTGACGGGCCACATAGCGATTCTCTAAGTGCTTTTTAAACCGCTTTTCAAATATTGGTTTCTTCTCCTGGTCCGGGTAAGTTTGCAGTAAAAAGTCACGGTATTCCAGCCACGTCTTGAAGTTTTTGGGCAGCTTTTGGACCTTCAGCATCTTACTGTCTTTGCCGTACAGATTACCGATGCTAATGCCCTTAACCCGCTTCAGTAATCTATTATAGGTTTTTGGTTCAAACTCCGGCAGCTCCACTAGCGCCTTAAATGATTTCTCGTGGATCAGGCTGGAAACCCGGATCTCCTGTATGCCCATACCCTTCTTGTGCATGTAATCGTAAATTTTGGAGTACTTCAGCCCGGTATCATAAATGTACTTCCAGACATCGTGGAAGTTCCAGTCATAGAGTGGGTACATTGACACGTTTCCGTGTTTCATTTTTGTACACCAAAAGACATCTTTGTAACCTGGATTTTTAGACACCGCCCTCCACCGGTTCGGGCTTTCGGTGGCTCGTAATCCAACAAGGAAAGCGGTATTCTCCCGGGAGTTCTGGAAGTTTTCCAGCGCATCGTAAAATCCAAAACCTTTGTTTTTATCGCGAACCGTTTCCTTTGCCTGATCCCACGGTTTATGCCAAATGGCCTGCGGATTCTTTTTGCGTAACCACAAATGGCTTTTACCGTGCTCCCAGCATTTCAACTGGCTTTCGGTCAAGCTGGCCGCGTTAGTCAGGTAAAACTCAACCTGCAGCCACAACTTGGTTGCGTTCTCCGGGTACATAGACATCACATACTCAATCTGCTTGATTGTGCTGTCATAAACAACTTCCTCGTCCAGAAAAAAGATACCAACCTTACGCCCGCGCCGGTTGGCCTCCAGAAGAGCCAGGTGGGCCAGAACGGTGCTATCTTTGCCACCACTGATAGATACTATGATGTTCTCAAACTCGTCGAATATATAGGCTATACGCTCCCTGGCCGCATCTAAAACGGTCTTATTTATATAAGTTTGCCTGAGCATAGATGGAATCAAGCCTCGCTTTCCACTTTGAAAACTCGGTAATAATAACATTATCAATTGGTAAAATAGTGCTGAGGTATTTAACCCTGTTTATCTTTGTGGTTTTTAAGAAGTCATTAAAATTAAGCCGGCGGTAATGAGTATCAATGACAATATAGTCACCCTGCTTGGTTATTTCATCGTAAGTTTTCACATTGCCCAACTTAAACCGCTTATTTCGCGCAACATACATCTTGTCTGGTTTAATCGCCTTCCGTTTCATGTCTCCGACCAGGAGCTGCAGGGTGCGTGGTACCGTGTCCGGGTCCTTCTCGCCCAGGTTATCAAAAAGCTGTTCCTTTTTCTTTTCGTACCGCTCCCGATCCTTATCCGTTATCTCCACATTGATAGTGTCCAGCTTGATCCTAAAAGGCTTGATTTTTATATCCTCGTTCTGCAGATAAACGTAGTCAAAAGATTTACCCTTGTATTTACCTTTGTTCTCAAAATCGAGCAGAATCATAAAATCCTGTTTAGATTCGATAATCGGGAAAAACTCAAAGACAATCCGGTGCGGTGTTTGGTTTAAATAATGGTGGGCACAGTTATAAATTAGTTCGCTCCGTTTTTGCGTCCGCAGGCAGCCATCCATGATGATCAGGCTTTTCTCGTCTACCTCCTCCAGTAGCCGGTAGAAAAACTTATACATTTCGATATCTGCATACTCGATATACTCAATCTCGCAGTCCACTTTAAACTTGCTCGGAAACTTTTTAAAATAAAAGCAGTATATCTTTTTAATTTCATGGTCCCCCAGATACTTGTCAACCACCTTTTGCTTCTCCCGTGGACCTAGACCTATTCGTATCATAGTGACTTAATCAACTCCTTCAGTGCGCCTTTTTTATCCTTTACTTTTTCAACCTCAGACCTAAACTCATTTACGGCGCTTCCCTTATTGGCCAGAGCTGTTTCTATCCTGTCATCTATGCTGTTGCAACAGTGGATATCTATATATGTAACCTTGTGTTCCTGGCCGATCCGGTGGCAGCGATCCTCAGCCTGCAGTCGCTCCGAATACTTAAATGCGTTGTTGTAAAATATAACGTGGTGGGCCTCGTTGAGCGTCAGTCCATGTCCACCACATTGCTGGGTGCCAACGAAGAACCTGGCATCAGCATGGAAACGTCCTTCCTCGATGTTCCTCCACTTCTCGTTTAAATCACCGTAGTACAAGGCAACTGCATCCTGGTCAAAAGTGCTTTTTAACGCAGCAGATACACACTCTATGTCATACCGGTACTTGCACCAGATTATAACTTTCTCGGTACGTGGTATGCTATAAACAATACTCATGAGCATTTCAATGCGATCGTGCTCAAACTCTAAAAACTTAAACTTGCCGCGCTTAATTCTCCGGTTCCAGAAACCACAAACAATCTGCTGCAGCACGCCAAACAGTCTGAATATATCAATGCTGTCGGTATTGTCGTCGATCATTGACAATATCTCATCCTTGGCCATTTCATAATATAGCCGTTGTTCTTCTGACATATAAAAATACCGTGTAGCGTAAAGTTTGTCAGGCAGATCCAGGCACTCGTCCTTTGTAACCTGGTACGTGTATGGCGCTATTTTTGCGGCCAGATACTTTGTGTTGTGTGCTCGGACGATCATGCCATGAAAGCGATCTGAATACTCCAGATGGTTTGCAGCAAAACTGTAAAAGGAGTTATAACCTAGTATCTTTGGACTCAGGAAGCGCATCTGAGCAAACAGATCAACCACTCCCTGAGATAGCGGCGTCCCGGTTAATATCAACCTATACCGGGCTTTTTCTGCCAACTTGGTAAGGCGCAGGGTACGTTTTGCGTTGTGGCCCTTTATGTAACTACTTTCATCCAGTATTACAAATGTTCTGGTGGTGATAAGTTTATCTGCAGCCAGCACCACCCGCATACTTGCGCTCATGGACTCTATGCCTACCACATACCAGAAAACCCGTGGCAAATTGCGCTCCGTCGTGCGGTCGTTAAATACGTGGATGTCAGCGCTGGTACAATCAGTATGTTTCAGTATTTCCTGCCGAACAGTTTCCTTTAGGCTTACCGGGCAGAACCATATCGCCTTGTCGATGCGCTCAAATCTGTTATTTACAAGCTCAATAGCTGTGCGACTTTTGCCCGTGCCCATTTCCATAAACAAGGCCCCGATCCTAGATGGCAGGACCTTGTTCACCGCGGCTACCTGGTGCGGCATTAACTCAGTCTTTAAATTCATCGGCTACACCAACTCCTGTGGGTACATCTAGCACCGGTGGTTTCCCTCTGGTTACAATGGATTCCTGTTCCTTGGGTGCTTCAACCCTGGCAATTAGCGCATTATCTTTGGCTTGCCTTGCAGCATCGGCAACTTTCCTAGCATTTTTATCTAACTTAAAACCGTACATATCAGCGAAATCTAAAACTTCTTCGAATTGCTCAGGCGGTACTACCGTATACGGATTGCTCCACCTGCTACTCTTCAGCGCTCTTGATGCTTTATAAAAGTCATCCTTTTCCCTATTCCACTTAATAGCGAACCAGCCAGCGTGTTTGCTACCTTCAGCAATAACAAGTATCCATCGGGTGCATTCCGGTTTGTAGTCACCGGAAATTGCTTTCTGCCTGATATTTTCGTCGAAAATCCTAATTATGAACCCGGCTGTCAACAGTCTGTGCCCTGCTTCTGCTGCCCTGTTTATGGGAGATCCATTTAAGCCGCTCAGCTTGCGGACCCACTTGCCGTCCCACTTCATTTTCAAATCCTGCTTAACTAACCCCCTGAAGTCGTCGCGTTTTTCCGGGAAAACAATTTCAATGCTGTTTTCCAGCGCCCTGATTTCAGCAACCGTTTCAGTAACGGAATTCTCAGGTCTGACGGTGGCTTCGGTTTTAGCTTCGGCTATAACTTCAGGTGCTGGTTTCATTTGTTCATTTTTTACTTCTTTTGCCGCTTCTTCTAGTAGGTTCCTAAATTCATAGGACACATCAACATTACGATGATCAATCCACCAGCGAGCTTCAGTTTTGCGTTTAATTTGGTCTAACGCAGCCAATATTTGAGGGTCGTTACGGCGTTCCTTCTTGATGCTCCTAAATATAAATTCATCCAAATCGGTCATAAGTTTTTGCCTGATAGTTTCGGCCCAGGCAATCTGCTTTTCAGATCCAGTCAGTGCCGGTAGCGCCATTTCCTTGGCCGCCTCGGCAGCTTCGCGGTTGGCTTTTTCGCGTTGTTCGACCAGTGCTATTTGGTAGCACTCGTAACAAAGCTTGTTGGGTTCGACATTTTCTAAACGCCATTCCCGGTCCCTGTTGGGTCCAAATAGGGCAACGACCTCTTCATGCCCGCAGGAGCGGGTAACCGTATATTTAGCCACGGTCAGTCCACTCCTTTACAAAAGTATTCTGATCCCAGCCAAGCTCTTCCAGTGCATCAAATAAGGTATCCATAAAATCAGGGTGGAGTTCGTTATCTTTGCCGGCAGCGGATTGAGCATTAATCATGAATTGGAGTAACCTTTCCCGACTTTCCTTGCCGATTGCAACTAATTCTTCAACAGAAGTTTCCTGGTAATTTTTCACTTTAAATAAACCTCCCTTCTATATTTATATTTCGATACTGATACCGGCAGCGCCGGACTTGGTTTCATTCAAAAGAGCGTAGGAAAAAGTGATAGGTTTGGTTGATCCGCCATCTAGCCCAATAACTTTAAGTAGTGCAGTGATTTCCTCTAGCAGGGATTTGATTTCCTTTTTGGTAATATTTTTAACGGCCCAAAACTTTTTGGTAGATTTTACGATAACTTTAAATCCTCTTTCCATAATCCTGTTTTTTACTTCCTCACGGATAACGCTCTTTGTTACTTTAGCCATTATTACCGCCCCCTCTCTGTAATTGTGTATATACCTATTATAGTGCTAACATATAATTGTGTCAATACACAAATGGAGGAATATTTAACTATCTAAAACTTTTTTTCTGATATAATCACTGGCGTTCATGCCTGCCTCTTCGGCCTTCTTTTTGATTAGCTCCCACTCCATATCATTAGCCTTAATGCAGCGTCCTTTACGCCTGCCGCCTGGTGGGGCCGGACGCCCTGCACTTGCCTTGGTTTCGGTTTGCTGTTTGTTCTCCATAAAAATCACCTCTCACATAAGTATATACACAAATATAAACAATTGCAATTATGTATTGCCACAAAATAAAAAAAGCCCCAGCACTAGGCCGGGGCTTGTCGTTTACATCGTTAAATTATTGAGCTGACGCATCCGGAGCACGCGGCTGCGCATCGTTAATCTGTACCTGGGGTTTAGCTAATAGGTCCTGTGCTGGTACCGGTGCCGTTTTTACTGCCACAGGATTCTGCAGCACAAGTCCGGTAAATATCCCAGCCAGTTTATCTTTAATATCGGCTAAATATTTTAACCCCACGGCTGCAGTTACTGTAAAGAAAATCGTTTCAAGCACCGGTGATACCCCAACAAACAAAGCCAGCAACACCAGAGATCCCATATAGGGCAGCACACTGGTCTGCAAAAATTGAGGTAGTTTACGGGCGTCAAGTTCGCCTCGTTTCATAGCAATTAGTACGCCCAATACAAAGTCCGCCAGGATAAGCGCCAGGGCGCCACCCAAGGCAGCCAGAACCTTCGGAGCGATAACTTGTCCTAAGAGATTTGTGAAAAAGCTCATTGTAAGCATTTAAACAATCACCACCATTTTATTTTTTTCGTCCCAGGCAATCTTGTGTCCCAATGCCTCAGCAACGCCCCGGACTGGAGCATAGGTGCTACCGTCCTTGATAAATCCATCCAGCACAAGGTTGCCAATACGGATTTTCACAGTATCGTGATTTAGCGCCGGCGGTGCCAGTGCCCCCGCCGGCAATCGCAATCCCAAAAACTGAGCTATACCCTCAGCAACGGCCCGCGCTGCTTTGGCTTGGAATGCCGGAGTGTTTAACAGCTTTTCCTCTGCCACATTGGAGATAAAAGCTAGTTCAACCAGCGCCGCCGGGCATTTGCTTTGACGGAGCACAGCAAAATTAGCCTCTTTTACGCCCCTATCCGTCAGCCCAAGGGCGGGAATTAGCTTGCTGTGGATCGCCTGGGCTAATGCAGCACCCAGGGTGCTGCCGGGATAATGATATGTTTCCGTGCCGTGGGCGCTATGATCAGCGGCGCTGTTGCAGTGGATACTCACAAAGCAATCGGCGCCCCAGTTGTTAGCCGCGTTTGTCCTAGCGGTTAGATCAGCACTTAAATTTGCGCCCAGGGCAATGTCTCCATCCCTAGTAAGCTTGACCTCGGCCACCGGCGCTAAAATACTGGCCACCTGTTTTACTACGGCCAAGGTAATAACCTTTTCCTGCACTCCGCTCGGTCCCACTGCTCCAGGGTCCCGGCCGCCATGGCCAGGGTCGATCATAATCTTTTTCATAGTCTTCTCCTTTCTATTTATGGCTCCGGTGCTATGTCCGGAGGTACTGTAGTTGTTGTCGGCTGCTGATATGGGCTATACGGCTGCTGATACACATAAGGCTGCTGCACCATCTGTAGTTGGCCCTGTTTGGACGGAAACCCAAACCTCTCAATCGCTTTCCTTGCTACTACTGCCAGGATGGGGTATGTGAGCACAGTGAAAAAATCAACCTGCGTTGATGAAATGTCCTTTGCAATAGCCATTTTGACGCCAACAAAAAGAAAGAGTGGCAATACCGCCAGGGCCGCAAATTCGTCAATAGTTAGGCCGTCCGGGTCATTCCAAAAACCCCTCAACTAGCACCACTCCCCCTTAGCATTTCAGTAATCCATTGCCCCGCGGCCACAATGATACCCACTATCGTTGCTACAAGTGCAGCCATTTTCCAACGATCAGCTTTTTCTTCGGTCTTATTGTCGTCGATTTTTTTATGCAGGGCCACAATTCTGGCCTCTTCGATTTTTTGATACTCTAATAAATCAGTCTTGGTGACATAGTTTCCGGCCACCAGCACACGCAAATCCGCGATAGCATCCATCACGGTGTCTATCTTACCCTCCAGCCGCTGAATATCAGGTCCACCCAAACACACCACCCCCTGGTAATATGTAGCAAAAAGGAAGCGCCTGCCATAGACGCCTCCCGCTAAACCGGTATACAATATTCGTGCAGGCAACCGGGGTACCATCCCGGGACCGATCCCCTGGGCGGTCACGCCTGCGCTTTTAGTTTGGGGCGTAAAAATAACGCCTTCAAGGGGCTCTTATCCTTTTATTGCTATATTATGGTTGTTTCGTCATTTAATCTCGGAGACGACATTAGGTAGTTTCAGCAGGCTTCAAATCAGGTCTATAAATATAAATCTGGTTAAGTATCAACTGCTGGTTTTCTACCGGATAAACCAATACCAATTGTTCTGCCGTCTCATCGCCCATATCGACCTTCGTAATAATTGCCCTGGCCAATACCCTGATTGTGTACGCTGGATATGCCATTTATACAACACCCCCTGCTAAAATATCAGCGAGCGCCAGTTCAGTATCCTGTTGACGCTGCTCTAATTCTGCGTTTTTAGCCATCTCGTCAGCTAACGCTAGCTCCAGGTCGGCTGTGCGCAGTTCTTTATCCTTATCTGATTTAATCCGCTGGATTTTGTCTTTATTAACCAAAATTTAGTCCTCCTTGTACTGGAATATTGCTTTCGGCTCGCTAATTTCCATCGTGCTACCGGTCTCCTTACTCGAATTTACTTTAAAGGAAACGGTTCTACCTTCTGCTGCAAGTTCATATTTTTCTTCTACTTGATCACCGCTGTAGACAGTCTTAACATGATCTAATTCCGTAAATCCGCTACCTAAATCAGCACCCGGAGTTACATAACTATTCAGCACTTCAACTGACTCATTAACCAGCACACTTTCTTCTAGCGGTCTATCCAGTGTTAGTTCAAGCGTAACCCCATTGTTCACGATGCCTGTAATCTCGTATTGTTTACCATGTACAACTATTTTAGTACCGACCGCAGGCACAGTTATGCCTGCCTTATTAATTGTTAGTGTTATTGCTCCTTCGCCGCCTAAATTATCGGTAGCAACTATTTCAAGCGTATTGTTACCCTCGTTTAAATCAGCATAATCAATTGTATAGACTATTTCAGCATCTAAACCGGAATTGAATGTTTGCTTCAGAATTCCGTTTACGTACACATCAACATGGTCAACTGTACCATCAGCATCAGATACCGTAAACCTTACGTTAGGATATGTTGCATCCACTAGTGCGATGGTTGGCTGCTGATTCCATTCGATTGTGTACGCCCCGTCTGCATCTACCGTATCAGATACCAAGATGTCAGATTCCAGATTCAAAGCGGGACGAACGCCGAGGTTACCGTAGTACGCGTCGTTGTAGTTCAACGCGCCATCGGAGTTGACGTGACGGGCGTAGTGCGAGTAGCCAGCGTCCGGAGTCCTTAACCACCAATACCAACCAGTAGTATCATTTGCCGGTTTACTGCTACTAAGCGTATTTGCGATAGCTTGTGCCGTAGCATAGCTTATCCTGTTTGCATCACTACTAAATGCCGCGAACAGGGTGCCTTCGGCGATACTATTTTCATTAGTAAGACCCACCTCAGTATTTGATAGCAGGAAAACCTTATCTGTGACACTTTCACTACCACCACCATCAGTGATCGTGTTTTTTGCTACAGTTAGTGTAGTATCTAAGATTTTACTCAATTCATCAGCGGTAAAATTATTTAAGAAACCTGCTATATCATTATACCCGGTCGGTTGTGACATGCCCGCATCAGCAGGTGTAGCATCGTGGTTATTAGTATTCGTTGTACCGTCAGCAATGTTTTGTGCTGCCCACCAGGTACTCGCCGCCCCACCGCTATTTAACCATTGCCGCAGGTTTGATGTGCGGTAACGGTTATTGCCATAACTTTGACGGTTAGAATCAGCATTACTTGGTTCCTTTGCATCAAAACCGCGTAAATCAATAATTTTATCAGTCAGCAGGGAAACCGAATTAGTAGGATAACCGTTGTGATTTTTGTCTATAATGCGCCAAATAATCGGTAATACAGTGCTGTTCTCAACTTTATAAGTGCCTAGCTTTATTTTAGCCCCAACATTAAGGCTTGTTATTGCCTTTGCCATTTAAACCGTCCTCCTTAAAGACACTTTGATAATATCCATTCATCTTTTTAATAAGACGGTAACAATTGCCATGACTAGCATGGCCCAACCAACTCTGGAAGCTGTGGTCAATAGCTTCCAGAGTAATTTTGCCCGTATCGTGCAACCCCTTAAACTTCTTTATTTTCCTTCTCATACGGTTCTTACTATTTTGCCTTAGTTTTCTTATTACCTTGCCAGTTTCAGTTAAGTAGGTATGAAAACCAAGAAAATCAACACCGTTACGCAAAGGGAAAATGTGTGTTTTATTATAGACAAAGCCCTAGCTTGTAACTTTCTTCGTTCTTCTTTTTCAGTATAATTTGCAGGGAATATTTCATTTGCTTCTAATAAGTTTTCGTAAACCGTTAATGTTTTATCTTGCAGTCGATTAACAAAAGTAAATCGTGCTTTCTTAGGAAACTTTTTACTGTCAGTGATATTAAAAGTATACCTTATTAGGTCTTTTGCTTTTATAAGTACGGTTAATTCGTTTTCTTTACCCTGATTATATTGTCGTGACATATAGCACCTTTAAGATATTGTAATAGTTGCTGCTTTTACGCTTAGCAAACTATCTCCGGCAGTTGCACTAGCATCAACCGGTGCAATATCACTTGTTTTGGTGCGTTTTTGATAGAAAGTAACTTTATTTGTTAAAAACCCTACATCATGCCCTTTCCAGGTTACTTCGCTGGTATCTGCCGTTGTAATTATTTTTCCTCCACTTACAGATGCGCCAGTTATACTTTGTATTTTGGTAGCATCGGCAAGAGTGTCCCACCAGTAACCGGCATCCATGTCTGTGGACAGACTTTCCAAGTCACGGGCTATGAGTAGGTCTAAAAAATCTAACTCCAATATCTTTACGTTTGAACCAACTTCGGTTTTAAACGTCGCATAATCGCTAAGATGCGACTCTACCGTTTTGTCCAGTTCATTGGTTTTGTTCTCGTTGTTGTTGAGTCGATCCGCGCTAATTCCGGGGGGTCCGCCGTCAACAAATGTGGTCTTGTCATAATCTCCTACAGCCAAAATTTTCTACCCCCTACTAATTTGATCCTGTCTTCTGATTGTCCAACTTTCGGTATTTGACTTCTGCCTGCTATACAGCACCCGGGCAATCATAATGCCACTGTTGGCAGTAATCGCAGCCTCAGCCCCCGCGAACCAGCCGATTTCCTCGCACTTAAAGTCGTTTGCCTCAGTGTCGGCCACATAAAGCTCAGTGTACAGCTTACCCGCCGTTGTCGGGTCGTTGTTTTGGTTCGTGACTATCTTACGGAACTGTTCTGCCACCAACTGCTCTTGATCGTTCGCCGGGGCCGTGCTGTCGTTGCCAAGGCTAACGTATTTAATTTCACCGTCGGTAATTGCGCCGCTTAAAAGGTCACGAAACATATTCAAGCCCGCATCTGTTATCAGATTAGGCTTGATTTCTTCTTTCCAGAGCTCGTTTCCGACTTGATCTTGGGCGATTACTTCCCACTTGCCAATCCAACCAATTAATGCTTTTTCCAAGGTTATCCCTCCCTACATTGGATACAGTCCGTCAGCAGGATAGAGATCATCCGCCGGGACTAAACTATATTGTGTTACATCCATATCCTCTGTCCATAATGCCTGCTCTTCTAGTGGTATCGGTGCTACTGCTTCCGTGCTTTCAGTCCAGTTAGCTTGTTCAGACACTGATACCGCCGACACTCTCTGTGATGCCTCCGACCAGTTCACCTGCTCCGTCACTGCAACCGGAGGTGGCAGTTCGGCAACCTCTGACCAACCCCAGCCTTCGGACGGGGCAATGTATTTAAGCACTGGCCCTTCGTCGTCTTGATAGACCGATTTTTCGAGCTTGGCAAGCCTAGCATTTAGGTCTTTTAGCACGCTTGGAAGATCACGCGCCGGTGATTCCAAGGTTAGCTTTATATCCACCCGAGACTGCCCCGGGATGCTGTCGTATGTCGCTTCAGATACCTGTAAATACTCGCTGATATTTAGGCTCGGTATATCTACCAGCACCAGTTGCCCGGGCCGGTATGAGCCAGAAAACGGCTCTATAGTCCCGCGCGTAACCGGTCTGCTGTACTTGGCTAAGTGACGCAGGCCCATGTCCAGTGCCGTGGCTTGGTCGTCGGTATCGACGGTTAGGATGTCGTCAAAAAATCCATAATCAGTTTGCGATTCAGCGTCTTCCAGAACTATCTTAATGGGGTACTCATACCTGTAGGTGATTGTCCCGGTGCCGCTAGTGCAAAGGTCAGGAACCAAAAGTTTTTCATTGGCATTCAACAAGAAATCATAAACCCCTGATTCTGCTATGTTTTGGATGCCTATCGTTTTGGCTGCTCCTCCGATAACCACAACCACGCTTTCCCCATCAGGCGCCCTTGGTGTGTAGTTTAGCGGTATCGGGTCGGTGCCGACTGTGATAGCCTGGTCATAAGGGTCTGATAGGGCTTTACCGCCGCGAACAATTAGCCGGTTGACCAGCTTGCTACTGTCAGGTGTAAAGTTAGCCGTACCGCGCTTGTAATTAGCAGGTGACTCGGTTATCGGGTATTTACTTATCCGGTCCTCTGGCTTGAAAAAGTTTGCTGTGAGCATAATCATTGTTTACCACCGCCTAACATGGGTACAACGTTTCTGAGGGGTAAAGTGTTTCCGATGGCACTGAGCAAGTTGTAAATTTATGCGTAACTTCTTCCGCCCACCCTGATCCTTCCATCCATTGCGCCGGAGCTACAAGTTCAACCAGTTCGGACCAGCCAGCAGGTTCCCCTTCCGGTATTTCTTCCGGGAGCTTGGCGTTGATGTGCCATTCGTAACCGGCAATACTAGCCAGTTTTTCGATGGCATCAAATAAGAAAATGTCGTTAAACTTGATGGTGATAACCTTGTCGCAGGTAGTCACGTCTGATGTATCCGCCCATGGCGCGTATTTCGCAAATAGATCTATTACGATGTCATAAATAGAGGTATCCACATAGCTCTCGGTGACAAGTATTTTCTGCGTCCGCGCGGTATAGTCCATGCCATCGATGCTGATATATCTTATTCTTCCATCTATTTTTTTGGGCGAATTTAAGATCCAACCCCTGAACACATTATCATCCTGCAAAATAAGCACGTCCGACCCCACCGGGAATGCGTCAACCAGTAACCCGGTGCTATCCGGTAACTCCAACGAAAAGGACCCTGCCCGACTGGTGCCCGATAGGGTCACACTACACTTGCTGTATACTTTTATTTCCTCCTGAGCCCCGCCTGGTGGAGTGATGTATATTTTTGTACCCATTACCAGGCACCACCTGTCGCCAGCCCGAATTGACGCGCTATGCGTTGACTTACCTTGTCCGCCAGGCGGTTTTCGTCGGCCGGACTTTGGATATTGTTACCGGTAACCAAAACGGATATACTCGGCGCAAGGGTGCTGCTATTATTCCCTGATATAGTATTAATTGCCCCTAATAGCGCGTTTGTCGTCGTTGGGAATAGTTGTGGAGGTGCAATACCACCACCGGCACTTTGTATGGCGCTTTTAACAGTATCAAACAGCATCTGCTGTGGTGCAACAATCTCCGGCGCAGTTCTGGGGTCCTCTCCGATCAGGGCCAGTGTTGGGCGGTCTACAACGCCACCATCAGCAAACATGCCGCCAATAATGCCGCCAATGGCACCAATGGCACCTCCAACGGGACCACCAATAGCACCTCCGATTACTGAACCTATACCGCCACCTATAATGCCGCCAACGATGTCGCCTCCGGAACTACCACCACCGCCACCACTACCACCACTTTCTTCCCAATCATCCAATGTCACTCCATAGTCACCGTTTCTTATTTTTCTTTGAATTTGTTCATGCCAACTAGACATGATCTCATCAGCCCTCTGTGTTGCCGCAGAAATAGCGTTCACAAAACCGTTAGCGGCTTCCTCGCCAATAGTTTTCATGCTATCTATAATAGGGTTAATACCAGTTTTAACTTTTTCCACCATATCAGCCATTGTCTGGTCTACGTCTGGACCCTTAGAGACAATACCTTTGAGATAACCAAGTATAGTATTTACGCCAAGTGTTGCCATTAACTGGGATGGCGAGTGCATAACTAGTAAATCCTTAAATACACCAGGAATGTGATCCTCGATCCAAGTTTTAAGGTTAGAGGCAAAAGTAGCGCCCATGTCCTTAATGCCATTCCAGAGACCATTTATGATATCTTTACCCCACTGCAACGCTTTGGCAGGAACAGCTTTAATATACTCCCAGATTTCTTCGAGCTTGTTTATTGTGTTGGTTTTTAGTTCTGCAGCCTTAGTTGCTACTGCGGTTTTGATGTTGTCCCAAGTGGTGGATATAAATTCTTTAATACTGTTCCAGACTGTGCTAGTTGTGGTTTTAATCCCTTCCCATACCGTAGAGATAATATTTTTTACAAAATCGAGAGCAGTGTTAAATATATTCTTCTCCGTATTCCACCAGTTGTCAAAGAACTGCTTGATGCCGTTCCAAATATCACTAGTGGTGTTTTTGATGCTGTTCCAAACTTTAGAGATAAGATTCTTAATAAAGTCAAGAGCTGCAGTAAATCCTTGT